>Ga0070740_10000910_pt1 | contig 47337 bp, 44 predicted proteins | sample Coa_R2_FD_67286 | JGI IMG/M metagenome (GOLD analysis project Ga0070740, IMG submission 67286) | Surface soil microbial communities from Centralia Pennsylvania, which are recovering from an underground coalmine fire - Coalmine... | ecosystem: Environmental > Terrestrial > Soil > Unclassified ... | reverse complement strand
ATCCTGCCGGCACGCTCGCGCGATTCCGGCAACACCGTGCTCGCCAAACGGTTCGCGGGCGGCCAGCTCGTGCTCACCGGCGCGAACAGCGCGGTCGGCCTGCGATCAATGCCGGCGCGCTGGCTCTTCCTCGACGAGGTCGACGCCTACGAGGGCGATGTCGAAGGCGAAGGCGATCCTGTTGCGCTTGCCGAGGCGCGGACGAGGACGTTCGGGCACCGAGTCAAGATTTTCCTGGTGTCGACGCCGACGATCAAAGGGCTCTCGCGTATCGAGCGGGAGTATGAGGCGAGCGACCAACGGCACTATTTCGTGTCCTGCCCCCAGTGCGGGGACATGCAACAGCTGAAATTCGAGCGGCTTCGCTGGGAGAAAAAGAAACCAGAGACCACCGAATATGTCTGCGAATCCTGCGAGCGCGGCATTGCCGAGCACCACAAGACGGCCATGCTCGCCGCCGGCGAATGGCGGGCGACCACAGAGTCGGCAAACCCGCATGTCATCGGGTTTCACATCTCCGGGCTTTACTCGCCGATCGGCTGGCTGTCGTGGGCGACGATCGCGCGCGAATGGGAAGCGGCGCAGGGCAACGACGCGGCGCTGAAAGCGGCCAAGAACACCTTGCTCGGCGAGACCTGGCAGGAACGCGGCGAGGCACCCGACTGGCAACGCCTCTATGAGCGGCGCGAGGATTGGCGGATCGGCACGGTGCCGTCCGGCGGGCTGTTTCTCACGGCCGGTGCCGACGTTCAGCGCGACCGAATCGAGATCGATGTCTGGGCCTGGGGCCGCGGTCACGAAAGCTGGCTCGTCGACCACATTGTCATCGACGGCGGACCCGAGCGCGCCGAAAGCTGGGCTGCCTTGACAGAGCTGCTCGGCCGCACGTGGCCGCACGCCAACGGTTGCACTATCGGCCTCGCGAAGCTTGCGATCGACACCGGCTACGAAGCGCCGGCCGTCTACGCCTGGGCGCGCAAGGCCGGCCACGCGCAAGTCGCGGCGATCAAGGGCATCGAAGGCTTCAATCGGCCGGCGCCGGTCGCAGGGCCGACTCATGTCGATGCGACCGAGGGCGGCAAGAAGCTCCGGCGCGGCGCGCGGCTATGGACCGTCGCGGTCGCGACGTTCAAGAGCGAGACCTATCGCTTCCTGCGGCTGGCACGGCCAACCGACGAGGAGATCGCCGCCGACAGCAAATGGCCACCCGGCTATATCCACCTGCCGCACGGTATCGATGCCGAGTGGGTGAAGCAGCTCGTCGCTGAGCAGCTCGTCACCGTCAAGACCAAGCGCGGTTTCCAGCGGCTTGAATGGCAGAAGCTGCGCGAGCGGAACGAGGCGCTCGATTGCCGCGTCTATGCCCGGGCCGCGGCCTGGCTCGCCGGCGCGGACCGGTGGACTGAGGCGACGTGGCGCGATCTTGAACAGCAGGTCCGCGCCGCTGAGAAGCAGCACGTCGAAGAATCAATCGAGTCGGACAACCCGGCTGAGAACGTGGCAGGCCTTGTGCGGCGTGCGCCGCAACGGCGCGGACGGCGCGTGTTCCGATCGAGTTACTTGAGCTAAGCCCATGACGTTGGACGAGATGACGACGCAGCGCGACGCGCTGCTGGCGGCGCGGTTCCGTGGCGTGCGCACGGTCGAGATCGACGGCCGACGCGTGACTTACGCGACCGACGCCGAAATGGCTGCCGCGATCACAGATCTCGAGCGCCGCATTGCCGCTGCCCAGGAGGGCGGCGCCAAACGCCGAATCCTCACATCCGCTTCGAAGGGACTATGAGTGCTCGCCTCGCTGACAGCATTCCGACGCCGAGTCGGGGCGTTCATCGGCGGTTTCGAGGCGGGGCTGGCGAGCCGCCGGCTCAAAGGTTTTCAGCCGAGCCGCGCCCACCTGAACACGCTGATTGCGGCGGCCGGCCCCGATATCGTCGCGCGCGCCCGTTGGCTTGTGCGCAACAACGGTTACGCAGCAAACGCCATTGAAAGCTGGGCCGGCAACGTCATCGGCGCCGGTATCAAGCCGTCATCGATGATCTCGGATGCCGGACTGAAGGCGAAAATCCAGAAGCTCTGGCTCGACTGGACCGACGAGGCGGACGCGGAAGGGTATACCGACTTCTACGGCCTGCAACGCCGCGCCGCACGCGAGGTGTTCATTGCGGGCGAGGTGTTTTTCCGCTTTCGACCGCGACGTCCGCAGGACGGGCTCACTGTCCCGCTGCAACTGCAAATGCTCCCGTCCGAGATGCTGCCGCTCAATTGCAATGAGGTTGCGCCAGGGGGCAACGTCATCCGCCAGGGCATTGAATTCGACGCCATCGGACGCCGTAGCGCCTACCATTTCCTGCGCCGGCATCCGGGCGATATCACCGATCCCGGCCTTGTGGGCGACATCGTGCGCGTGCCGGCGTCCGAGATCGTGCACGTGATCGACCCGGTCGATGCCGGACAGTTGCGCGGCGTCTCACGGTTTGCGGCCGGCATCGTCAAGCTGTTCCTGCTCGACCAGTATGACGACGCAGAGCTCGACCGGAAGAAGGTCGCGGCAATGCATGCGTTGTTCATCACGACGCCGGCGCCGGACGAGCCGCTCGATGCCGCGGAGGGCCGTGACGAGAACGACGAAAGGACCATCGATCTACAGCCCGGCCAGATCACGATGCTGGAGCCGGGCGAGGAGGTACAGACCTCGGCACCGGCGGACTCAGGGCAAACCTATGAGCCCTTCCAGTACCGTACGCTCCTGCAGGTCTCGGCCGCCTTGGGCGTGCCCTACGCCTATCTCTCGAACGACATGCTCAAGGCGAACTATTCGAACTCGCGCCTGGCGCTGCTCGAATTCCGTCGTCGCATCGAGGCCTACCAGCACGCCGTGATCGTCTGGCAACTCTGCCGCAAGGTCTGGGCGCGCTGGATGGATACCGCAGTACTTGCGGGTGCGCTCGATCTTCAGGACTACGACCAGCGCCGGCGCGAGTATCTCGCCTGCGGCTGGCTGCCGCCGAAGTGGGACTGGGTCGATCCGCTAAAAGATGCGCGGGCTGAGATTGAGCAGATCGATGCTGGCCTGAAGAGCCGCACGCAGGCGCTTGCCGAGCGCGGCTACGACGCCGAGCAGGTCGACGCCGAGATCGCAGCCGACAAGGCGCGCGAGCAGTCGCTGGGGCTGAGTTTCCAATCAGCGGCAGCATCGGCGCCGCTACCGGCCGACACGTCAATTGCTGGGGATGCAAACAACGCAAATGGTTGACCTTCCGCACTTGGCCTCCCGCGTATTCGGGACGCCATTGATGATCGCGCGCGCCAAGCTCGAGGTCATCCTTGGCGTTCTTGCGCCGCGGCTTGCTGGCGGCGCCCTGGAGGTTGTCGATCCGGTAGCCGACCCGGCGCCCCTCACCTCGATAACGATCGAAAAGATCGCTGTGATCTCGGTCATCGGGACGCTCGTTACGCGCTCGGGTTACCTCGACGCCGTGAGCGGCCTCCAGGCATACGGTGACATCGGCGACGCCGTTGCGGCAGCGATGGACGACGCGAGCGTGCGCGGCGTCATTCTCGATATCGACTCCCCTGGCGGCGAGGTCGGTGGCCTGTTCGACCTGGTCGAACGAATCGAAGCAGTCAGAAGCGCAAGTTCGAAGCCTCTCTGGGCGGTGGCCAACGAGAGCGCTCTGTCCGCTGCCTATGCCATCGCCAGCGTCGCCGACCGCATTTACGTCACGCGCACCGGCGAGGCCGGCTCGATCGGCGTCGTTGCGGTTCATGTCGACGAAAGCGGAGCCGATACGAAAGCCGGACTGGCCTGGACCTTCGTATTCGCGGGCGACCAAAAGGTCGATGCCAATGCGCACGAACCGCTCTCGGAGCGCGCCCGCGCAACGATCCAGGCCGACGTTGACCGCCTTTATTCGGAATTCTGCGCCCTGGTTGCCGCCAACCGCGGCCTGAGCGCGGAGGCGGTGCGCGGCACGAAGGCCGCAATCTTTCGCGGCGAGCTCGCAATCCGCGCAGGGCTCGCCGACCGACTCGGCGCGCTTGACCTCGCCGTTGCCGAGATGGCCGGCGAGCTTGATCGGCTCGCGTCGGCGCGTACGCCCATCAGCCTGATAGCCAAGAGGAGACGCTCCATGGCGACGAACGATACCGAACAGATTGAGGACCAGCCGAGGGAGCCGCAGCAAACGGCCGAACCGCAACAGCCGGTCGAGTCTGCACCAGCACCGGCGGATGCGCCGCCCGATCCTGCACCGGCCGCTGCGGAAGCGGCGCCCGCGGCGGCAACGGCCGAGCGGCTACGCGCGGAGTTCGCCGAGGTCGCCGCAATTGCTGCGCAAGCGGCGCGCCTCGGCGTCACTCTCGATGCTGCCGACGCGCTGAAGAAGGGTATCGCGCCCGATGCGCTGCGCCGCACCGTGCTCGATACGCTTGCCGCACGCGCCGAGGCAACGAGCGTCATCGCAGCAGCCCCATCCACGCCAACCGCAGGCGACAGCCCGATCGTGCGCCGCGCCAAGGAACGCGCCGCGGCATCGCGCGCCTGATCAACTCAAGGAGTACCCGACATGCCCACGCTGACCATGGCGCCGACGCTCGGCGACCTGCTCAAATATGAGCTCAACGGCAACTACAGCCGGGAGACCGTGACGCTCAAAGCCGGCACCAGCTATGCGCTCGGTTCCGTGCTGGGAAAGATCACCGCTTCCAGCAAATACCGGCTCTCGCCGGCCGCCCAGGTCGTCGGCGATGAAGGCGCGGAAACGGCAGTCGCCGTACTGCTGGAAGCAATCGACGCCACGGCCGCCGACAAGACCGGGCTCGTGGTCGCGCGCGGCCCGATCATCGTGTCCAAGGCGGCGCTCGCGTTCGATGCCTCGGTTGACGACGACAGCAAGAAGGCCGCCAAGCACAGCGAACTTTCCACCGCGGGCATCGTGCCGCGCGACGCCGCCTGATCTCTTAACGAAACCTCCCTGGCCTGACCGGGCCTCGATGGACCTCCATCGGGGCCCGGTCCCTTTTTTGGAGACCGACCATATGGCCCCGATGATCAACCCCTTCGACGCGGGCGGCTACACGCTCGCCGAGATGACCCAAGCCATCAACATCCTGCCTAATGTCTACACGCGTCTCGGCGAGCTCGGCCTGTTCCGCTTCGAGGGCATCACCCAGCGCAGCGTCATCATCGAGCAGGCCGAGGGCGTGCTGAACCTGCTCCCCACCGTGCCGCTCGGCGGGCCGGCGACGGTCGCTAACCGCGACACGCGCTCGATGCGCTCGTTCACGGTGCCGTGGATTCCCCACGACGACGTGATCACGCCGCAGGACATCCAGGGCGTGCGCGGCTTCGGAGTGGCGGATGCTGCCGATCCGCTCGCAACCGTGATGGAGCGCAAGCTCACCCGCATGCGGGCCAAGCACGCCCAGACCCGCGAATACATGGAGATCAACGCGCTGCGCGGCGTGGTGAAGGACGGCGCCGGGACTGAACTCTACGACTACTTCGACGAGTTCGGGTTGGCCCAGCAGTCGGTCGACTTGGTGCTCGGGACCGCCGGCACCAATGTGCAGGCCAAGTGCCGCGAGGTGCTGCGCGACATCGAGACCGAGCTAAAGGGCGAGACCATGAACGGCGTGCTCGCCCTGGTCAGTCCCGGGTTCTTCGACAAGTTGATCGGGCACGCCAAGGTCGAGGAGGCCTACAAGTACTTCTCCTCAACCGGCGCCCAGCCCTTGCGCGAGGACACCCGCCGGCGCTTCCCCTTCGCCGGTATCGTCTTCGAGGAATACAACGCCACCGTCACGCTCTCGACCGGTGCGACCGAGACGCTGATTCCGGCCGGCGAAGGTATTGCCTTCCCGCTCGGCACCATGGACACCTTCGTGACCTATGGCGCTCCGGCAAACCTGATTGAGACGGTCAACACTGTGGGCCTGCCGATCTATGCCCGGCAGATCGCCCGGCAGGACGGGAGCGCGATCGACGTGAAGACGGAAGGCTCGCCGCTGCCGGTGAACAAGCGCCCGCGGCTCGCGGTGAAGATTCTCACCAGCAACTGAGCTTGGCGAAAATCCTTGATCGACTTCGACGCCCTGGTGCTTGGGCCCGTCTACGACGCGTTCGGCGAGCCTGCCGTGCTCACGCTTGCGTCGGCGAGCTACGACGTAACCGTCATCGATCACACCCAGGGCGTCGAGGTCGAGGATGGCGGGATCGGGCTCCAGGCTATCCGCCCGGCCGTGGACCTGCGGCGCAGCGCGATCACCGCACTCGGGATCGCAATTGCCGATCTGATCGGCGGCGAGCTCGTGCTTGGCGGAGCGACCTGGCGCGTCAAGAGCGTGCTCGAAAACGGTCTCGAGCTGCGGCTCATCGTCATGCAGGACCAATGACCGACAAGCGCGAAGCCATCCTGCAGCGGCTCACCGAGATTGCCGCCGGCCTTCCTGGCGTCGTCACCGCGGCGCGCAACCAGGACGAAATCTCCGAACACGCGCGCCCCGCCATCGTCATCTTCGATGCCGACGAGACCGCCGATGAACGCGCCGTGCAGCGGGGCCACGCAGGCGCCGCGCCCAACATCGTCGAGATGACGCCGGAGGTCATGGTCCTGCTCGGTGGCCTGCCCGAACAGGTCGGTACGGCGCTGAACGCGCTGCGGGCGCGACTCATCAAGGCGGTGCTCACCGACGCGCAGCTGGCTGCGCTGACCGGTTCAAACGGTCGCATTCGCTACGCCGGCTGCAGCACGCATCTGCGCCACGGCCGCTCGATTGAGGGCCTGATGGCCGTGCAATTCACCTTTGCCTACGTGCTGCGCCCGGCTGAACTTTGAAGGAGAGCCTGACCCATGCCTGTATCCCTGATCGCGCCCGACGCCGACAACTACCAGGTCGGCAAAGGCATCGTGTCCTTCAAGCCGGATGGTGCCGCCGACTACATCGACCTCGGCAACGTCGCCGAGCTCGAATACACGCCCAACATCGAAAAGCTCGACCATTATTCGAGCCGCGCCGGCACGCGCACCAAGGACAAATCCGTCGTGCAGACCCGCAGCGGCACGCTGCGCATCCTCATGGAGGAATTGACGGCGCAAAACCTGTCGATGCTGCTGATGGGCACGGTCGATGACGCCGCCGTCGGTGGCCCTACCATCGACATCATGGCTACGGACTCGATCCGCGGCGAGGTGAAATTCGTCGCCACCAACGATGTCGGGCCGCGCTGGGATCTCCAGTTCTACAACGTCGAATTCAGTCCGTCTGGCTCGTTCAACCCGATCTCAGATGAATGGAATCAGATCGAGGTGACCGGCGAGGTGCTGTTGGCGACCAGCGGCGCAAACATCGGCAAGATCGGGCTTGCACAATTGACCAATCTGCCGGCTTCGCCGTGATCTGAAATCAAGAGGTTCGCAACATGGTTAGCCTGCTCGACATCGCCGATCAGCAAAAGACCGTCACGATCCGCGGCAAGGACGTGGCGGTCTTCGGCATTTCGGCCCAGGACATCGTCTATCTATTCCGCAAGTTCCCCGAATTGCGCCTGCTGATGTCCGGCAAGCAGGCCGACCTCACCCCGGAAACGCTGCTTGAACTAGCGCCCGGCGCCGTTGCCGCCGCGATTGCCGCCGGCACCGGCTCGGCCGGCGACGAACAAGCCGAGGCGGTCGCGGCGCGGCTCGGCCTTGGCGAGCAGCTCGATCTGCTGGCAGCGATCTTCGAGCTGACCTTCCCGCAGGGCGTCGGCCCTTTCGTCGCAAAACTGGACGCGCTCGGCCTGCTCAAAAGCGCCGAAGGCGCGTCTGGATGGGCTCAGGATACGAAATCGCCCGCGCCGTCGAAGAATTGATCCACAACGGGCACGCGCGCGCCGACGTTTGGAAAATGACGCCACGGCAGATGGCTGCCTTTCTGCAATTGGCGATGCGCCGGAAATTTGGTGAGCAGTCGCAATTGCTGACGCTGATGCGCGCCGCGCGCGGCGACGACAGACATTTCCAGACCTTCTTGCGCAAATTGCAGGACGAATCCCAGTGACCTCGATCAGCCTGCGGCCGAAGCCCGGCCAGGGCCCGAAAGATGCCGCCAAGGCGCAAAGCGCGCGCCTGCGCAAGGCGATCACCTCGACCGCCTACAAGATCGCTTCGGAAGTCCAGCAACGCGGGCGCGTCGATATCGCGCAGGCCGGCCGTTTCGGACCGAATTGGATCTTCGGGTTGCGCGCCTTCAAGCAACGCAGGGAGGCCGGCACCCGCCGCACGGTCGTCACGGTCAAGCACAACATCCCGTTCGCGGAGATCTTCGAGGAAGGCGGCGTAGTCAAGGGCAGGCCGCTGTTGTGGGTACCGATCAGCACGGAAAGGGACGCGGTCGGCGTGCGCGCCCGCCGCTTCAATCTCAAGCTGTTTCAGATCAAGAGCCGCAAGGGCACCCCGTTGCTGATCACGCCGAAAGGCACGCCGAAATACTTCGGCGTCCGCTCGATCACAGAGCCGAAGTTGTTCCACATCCGCCAGATCGCGGATGAGGTGGCCAAGCGAGCAGGAGAATATCTCCGGTCCTACCTGAACGAGTGACGTGGAACTCGGGGTTCTTTAACATGCGGACGTAAAGAAGAAATGGAATGTGGGAAGCAATTTGGCCGAATGGTCTCATGCCGATTCATTAAACCGATTGACTTCAGTCAACAACCACCGTCGAAGACAACTAATTCCGAACGGTCATGTTTTTGTCACTGATCTTATTAATTCTTTCGGGGCAATCATCACCCTCAATCCGCCAAGTTTCGATTTCTCCAGTGCCAGGCCCCATCCGTAGGCGGTCAGCACATCCTGCACGATCGCCAGGCCCAGGCCGGCGCCTTCGCCGCGCTGGTCGAGCCGAACGCCGCGTTCGAGCACGCGTGGCAAGTGGGTTGGTGTGATCCCGGTACCATCGTCTTCAATAATGACTGAAGATTGAGGTCCGGCGCTGATGCGCAACCGCTGCGTCGCGTACCGAGTGGCGTTCTCGAGCAGGTTACCAAGCACCTCGGCCAGATCGGTGCGGTCGATTGGCACCTGCAAGTCTTCGTCGATATTGGACTCAAAGGTTACGTGCGCTCCACTCGGCGTGCGCGATAGCGTATTAATCAGTGAGCGCACCAGCGGCGCGAGCATGGTGGACTGGCCCGCCCGCTGTCGCGCCGTCCCGCGAGCGCGCACACGAGCCAATTCGCGATCGACGTGTCGGCTCATTGCATCGCCGACTGCCTCGATGTCCTGCGCGATGGCGCCTTCACCGCGCTCGCGTAACCGGACCGCATCGGCCGCCAACGCCGCCAACGGCGTCTTCAACCCATGTGCGAGATCAGCGGCCCGGCTGCGCGAACGCTCGATTTCTTTTTCCTGGGAATCAAGCAGTGCGTTGACTTCCTCAACCAGCGGCTTGACCTCGGTCGGTACCTGCGCCGGCAAATGGCGGCTGTGGCCGGATCTGATTTCGGCGATTCCGCGGCGCAGCGCGTCGAGCGGTCGAAGACCGAGACCTACCTGGATCGATGTTGCAATCGCCAATGCCAAACCCAGCAGCGCAAGAGCCGTCGCCAAGTCTCGGCTGAAGGCAGTGGTGGTCCGCGAGACACGGGCGAGATCAGCCGCGACAACCACGCGCACAGGCACACGACGATCGGCAGCAGTGAGCCAGATCCTGCGTTCGGCGATCAAAACGTGCGAGTTTGCTGGGCCGGCCACCTCGTGGTGGTGGATTTCGCCCGACGATGGTTCGTCGACCGGCGGCTTTAGGGTCGTATCCCAGAGCGACCGCGAGCGCAGCGAATGCCCGCGATCATCCGCTGCTTGCCAGTATAGGCCCGACAACGGAACGGCAAAGCGCGGATCGGCGGGCGGCGGGGCGATCACGAGGTCGCCGTTCGTATCGATGTCGATGGCGGCGATCAGTTGCTTTAGATAGACATCGAGATCATCTGCGAGGGTCCGGGTGACGTGGCGTTCGAACAGCATGACCAGCGCGGCGCCAGCAACGGTCAGCGCCACCAGGATCGCGACGATCCCGCCGGCCATCAGCCGCAGCCGCAGTGATGCCAGTATCACGCTGGCACCTCCGACACGATGTAACCGAAGCCGCGGCGGGTTTCGATCAGATCGGAGCCCAACTTCTTACGCACGCGACCAATCAGCACCTCAAGCGCGTTCGAGTCGTGCTCCTCACCGTGTCCGTAGACATTTTCGTCGAGCTCGTGCTGCGACACCACACGCCCGCGATGGCGCAGCAAGTAAGCCACCAGCCGATATTCGAGCGGTGATAGCGTGACGGGCACGCCGCGCACGCTCACCCGCATCTGCCGCTCGTCTAGTGTAATATCGCCGGCCGTTACGACAGGCGACGAATGCCCGGCGGAGCGGCGCACGATCGAGCGAAGCCGTGCTAGCAGTTCTTCGATGCGGAACGGTTTGGGCAGGTAGTCGTCGGCGCCGGCGTCGATACCGTCGACCCGCTCGGCCCAACTTCCGCGCGCAGTCAGAATCAGCACCGGCATGTGCCGCCCGCTCGCACGCCAACGCTTGAGCACCGCAAGTCCGTCCATGCCGGGCAGACCAAGATCAAGAACGATTGCACCATAGTCCTCGGTGTCGCCGCGGAACCAGGCTTCCTCGCCGTCCTGTACCGTCTCGACCACGTAACCGGCGGCTTTGAGCGCCTGCGCAACATCGGCGGCGATCCGTCGGTCGTCCTCGACCAGAAGCACGCGCATCACTTCTCCTTGACGCGCTCGATCTCGGCACTTTGCGCGTTGACATAGACCTCGAACAGCCTGCCTTGATTGTCGACGACGCGGAATTCGTACTGCCAGTGACCGCCTTTATTCTCGACTTTGACGCGGGCTACCTCTCCAGGCAGCTTTTCGCGAACTGCTTTCAGGATATCGGCCAAAGGGTGGATTTCGCCAGCTTCCACCGCGCGCCGGATTTCATCACGGTGCGCGTCATCCTGATCGCGTGCGGCCACCGCACCCGACATCATCGCGAAGACCGCGGCGGCCAGCGTCGATTTTCGGAAAATTCGACCTAATGTCATGACATGCCACATCAATTATAGGCAGCCCTTATGCCACAGGCGACCTGACAGGTCCCTGACATGGATCAACAGGTGGCCGTCAGGACCCTTGAGGCATGGTCCCCGTCATCGCCGACCCTTTGGTGCGGCCGGCATTAACTCGGGAGACCAAAATGGCTCAGATTTCTTCGTTCAAACTCGCCGCCGGCATGATCGGCGCCGCAACACTCGTGAAGATTTCCATGTTTGCGCTGGCCGTCGCGCTGCTCGGCTCAGCGACCGCGGCGAGGGCCGGCAGCCTGGACCGGCCGTGCACCAACGCTCCGCGCGAGCAGTGGCTGTCGATTGAGGTCCTGCAGGGCAAAGTCGAGGCGCTCGGCTACCGAGTCCAGTCGGCTAAACTGAAGAACGCCTGTGGTGAGCTCTACGCCTTCGACAAGGTCGGCAAGCGCGTCGAGCTGTTTGTCGATCCGACCGACGGCCACATCGTCGGTCAGCTCTGATTACGTGCATCATGAGCAACGCAGACACCACGACCGTCACCGGCGGCGCGACGCCGCCGGCAACGGTCAAAGTGTGGGATCCGTTCGTGCGGGTCTTCCACTGGTCGCTAGCGACATTGCTTGTGGTTGCATTCGCCACGGGGGATCATGTTCCGCAGGTACATATTCCCGCCGGCTATGCGATTGGCGGCCTGATCGCACTGCGCATTGCGTGGGGCTTTATTGGACCGGCGCACGCGCGCTTCAGTAGCTTCGTCAAGTCGCCGCGCGAGGTGCTGGCCTATTTACGCGACGTGGCACTGTTCAGAGCGCCGCGCCATCTTGGACACAATCCGGCTGGTGGCGCGATGGTGATCACGCTCCTACTTACGCTCGCAGCAACCGGCACAACCGGCTATCTGCTGACGACCGACACGTACTGGGGCGCAGAATGGCTTGAAGAGGTACATGAAGCTTTAGCCAACTTGACCATAGGCCTCATCGTCGTCCATGTGCTCGGCGTGCTATTGTCAAGCATTGAGCACGGGGAAAATCTAGTGAAGGCGATGATCAATGGACGCAAGCGGCGCCAGTGACCGCTCCGTCGGGACTGTCGACGTCAGCATAGCCAATCTCGGGTTAGTAGGAAATGAAAACCCAACGCCACTATTGTGTAGATGGCCTGACAGGCGGGGCGGCCAGGGTAATCGGATCGCTCTCGGCGATCCGAGCCGCTGGCAATTCGCCAGCCTCTTCAAGGACAGGATAGGCAACCGAGCAGATGTGGGAATGAATGCGTTTGAGGTCGCGCAATACGTCGAGGTGAAGTGAAGTGCTCTCCAGGGACTCGGGGCGACCTTCGCGCAATCTTTCAAGATGCATTTCCGCCGCCGAGAGTTCGATATTCCGCAGCTGTGCTTTCTCGGAGATGAGCTTGCGCGCTTCGCTGACATCGCTGGACATGAACACGCCGAACGCGATCTTCAGATTGTCCATAATTCTCTTGTGAAACGCCGTGAGCTCGGTAGCTCCTTCGACAGAGAAGCTAAGCTTTCGTTTGATCTTCTTTGCTGCAAGCTCGCTCAGATTCTTGTCGATGATATCGCCGATATGCTCTAAGTTGATCGAAAAAGAAATGATTTCCGTCGCCCGACGAGCTTCTCGTTCGTCGAGGCTCCCGCGGGTTAGCTTGGTCACGTAGAGCTTGATCGCCTCATCAAGTTTATCGACGGCGTTATCCATGCGAGAGACCTCAGCGACGAGGGCGCGGTCGTCCATCATTAGCGCGGTCATAACCTTCCGTAGCATGGTTTCGACGAGGTCGCCCATATGCAGCGTTTCGCGAGCCGCATCTGCCAGAGCGAGCGAGGGGGTCTCCAGAGCACTTTCGTCAAGGTGGCGTGGCGCCAAACCATCCAATTTGGGTGCGCTTGCCGGAATTATCTTATTGAGTAGCCAAGCCAACGGATCGAGTAATCCGATAAAAATTATTGCCAAAATCACATTGAAGGCGATGTGAAATTCGGCTGGCATCTTCGCCATGTTCGGCTGGAAACCAAGGAATAAGTTCGTGATTTGTTGTAGGAACGGCAGGACCAGAGCCACCCCTGCGGCGCGATTAATCAGGTTGCCCACGGGCAGCCTGTAGCTCGCGAAATCATCGCGCCTGCCGCCCTCCAATACGGGATTGATGGCGCTGCCCAAGTTAGCGCCAAGCACTAATGCCAACGCTGCGGGGGGCGAAACAAAGTTTGAGTAAGCGAGCGACATAATCAGCAGGACTGTCGCCACGCTCGAATGTGCCGCCCAGGTCAGTCCTGCTGCGATTAAAACGCACAGGATTGGGTCACCCGTGATTGCACTGAGTAGGGCTCGAACACTAGGCGCATTTTCAGCGGGTGCCAGAGTATCGATCAATATGTGAAGGGCGAGCAACATCAGGCCAAGGCCGATGAAAACCCTTCCCATATCCTTCAACCGCGTACGGGCGCCGCTGCGGAATGCGACAAGCCCGAGGACGAACAGGACCGGTGCGGCCGCTGTCACATTGAAGGAGAGTACTTGGACGATGAGAGTCGTCCCAACGTTCGCGCCGAGCATGATAGCGAGCGCAGGAACGAGGCCTACGACGCCTTCAGCGGCAAACGACGCAGTCATCAAGCCCGTCGCCGTGCTACTCTGAAGCAGCGCGGTTAGGCCGAGACCGGCAGCAAACGCCGCCATCCGGTTTCCAAACGCCTTCGACAATAGGCGACGTAAGTCGGAGCCGAACGCCCGCAAGATGCCGCTCTGGACCATATGCAGGCCCCACAGCAGCAATGCTACTCCGCCCATCAGATCGAGAAGAACGATCGTGCCCATTTGCTCGCCGGCGTGATTCGTTCAAATAAATTCGTAGTTTACGCTCTTGTTCCCCTCCTAATCCAGAGCATTCGCAATCATGGATGTTTGCTCGCACCTCCGCGTCAGCTCGCGGCAATGCAACATTTCGGTCGTTTCTGGAGTGAGACGCACATCGATTGAGCCGCGCTCACGCGACCGGATTCCTGAACTCACGGTCTAAGTGAGCCATGTCCGACAAGATCATCACCGAAATCGTCCTCGAGGGCGAAAAGGAAGCCATTGCAGGCATCCAGCGCGTCGGCAAGGCGGCCGACGCGACTTTTGCCGATCTTCAGAACGTCCAGCTCAATTTCGACTTCATCGAGCCCGAGAAGGGGCTTAAATCGCTGACCGATGCAGGGCAGCGGTTCGCCGCGTCGATGAAGAACACCGGCAACATCGTGACGAACGTGTTCGCCGGTATCAGTAGCGCTTTCCGCAATGCCGGCACCATCGGCGGCGGTGCGTTCTCGGAATTGACGCGCTCGCTGCAAGCCACCAGCCTGATGGCGAAAGCGGCCGGCGTGCAGATCCCCGCTATCGGGAAAACCGTTTCAGCGCTTGGCCGCACCGTCGATTCTTTCAGCAACGGCGCGCGGACGGCTGCGCTCAATACGACGAGCTTCGGGCAATCGGTCGGAGCCGCTGGCCCGCAGCTTAGCGCCGCATCACAAGTGGCATTCAATCTGGGGCGCAACATTGGCGACGTGGGCGTGGCCGCCGTTCGGGTCGCAACCCAGATCGTCAAGCTGGTGACGGTCGTTTCGCTGCTCGGGACCGCTACCATCGCAGCCTTCGGCGCGCTGGCGAAATCGGCGTCGACCGCCATCAATGCGGTCGGCGAGGCCGCGCGCAACGCCAGCATGTCGGTGGATGCCTACGACAAGCTCATGATCGCGATGAACGGCTTGGGCATCAGCAGCGAGGACGCGCAAGCGGCAATCACGGCAATGTCGTCGCAATTGGCGCGCTTCGGCATCCGCTACGGCCCCGATTCCGCCGGCGTCGCCGACATGCTGGCGAACAATTTTGCGCGGCTAGCCGATCAGGTCGCGTTCAATATCGACCCGGTCAAGCAGTTGCAGATCGCGCAGGCTGCCCTCGGCGCCGAGCTTGGCAAGAAGCTCTTGCCGCAGCTTCGCATGGGCGGCGACTATTTCCGGCAAATGGCAGACGATACCCGGATTGCCGGCATAGCTTTCAACAAGCTCGACGATGCCAACGCGACCAGATTCATCGTCGCCTGGTCGCGGCTTTCCACCATCATCAGTCAGCTTAAGAACAAGATCGGCGCGCAATTCGCTGAGCCGTTCGCGCGCGCGATCAATACCGTCACCGAGCTATTGCTGCAAAACGCGCAGAGTATCCTGCAATGGGCTTCCGATCTTGCCTCGGCCATCGGCCCGCTGCTGGTCGATCTCGCGCGCGCCTTTGCCGGCCTGGACGAGCAGGTCAAGAACAAGAATGTGCTGGCGTTCCGCGACGCAATCTTCGGCATCGGCAAGGCCATTGGCTTTGCAGTGCAAGCGGTGATCGGCGGCTTCAAGCTGATGGTCGCCGCCATCAAGCCGGTATCCGATGCGGTCAATAATCTGTTCGGTACCCAGATCACGGCCGGTGAGGTGGTCGCCTATGCGGCCATCCTGCAATTGATCGGCGCCTTCCGCCTGCTGTTCTCGGTCGCGACCGGCATCGGCGCTTTGGCTTCGCCCTGGACGCTGGTGGTGGTCGCCATCGGCGCGGTTCTCGTTGCGCTGGGCTACCTCGCCTACAAGTATTGGCCCGAAATCAAGCAGGCGGTTGCCGACGCTACGCAGTGGATGAAAGACAAGTTCGGCGACGCCTGGACAGTGGTGGCGGGCGCCGCTGCGGCTGCCGCCATTGCCGGCATCATCTATCTGATCGGGCTTATTCCCGGCGCCCTGGCCGGCGCCGTTGCCGGCATTGCGGCCTTCGGCAGCGCGGTTGCCGCTGCAATCGTTGCGGCCCCGTGGGTCGCGCTCGGCGTCGCTATCGCCGCCGTCGCCGCGGCGCTCGGCGTGCTCGCTTACGAATATTGGCCGCAGATCAAGACCGCTGCCGAGGCGACCTGGGCCGCGATCAAGAGCGGTGCTGCCACCTTGTGGGCCGATATCCAGGCGGCCTGGAATGCCGGCGTCAGCGCGCTCAACAGCCTGTGGCAATCGCTCCTCTCCGGTGCGCAATCGGCCTGGTCGCTGATCACGCAAGGCGCCTCGACCCTGTGGGCCGGCCTGCAAAGTGTCTGGTCGTCCGGCGTTGCCGCGGTCTCGGCGCTGTGGGCCGGGCTGACAACGGGCGCACAAACCGCTTGGGATACGCTAGTGGCCGGCGCCAAGGGCGCGGCCTCCGCCATCAACACGCTGTTCGCCAACATCATCGGCTACCTGTTCGGCAATCAACTGGCGAGCGATCTGCAATCGGCCTTGCCGCTGTGGGACCAGATGGCGGGCGCGGCCGAGTCCGCTATGGCGCGGATCAATGCTGCTGTCGCGAGCGCGACCGCCGCCGTCAACCAGTTGAGCGCCGCCTTACAGCAGGCCGCAGCGACGGCGCGGGCGGCGCAATCGGCAATGCAGGAAGTTGCCGCCGGCGGCGGCGCGGCAGGGTATGCGCGCGGCGGGCCAGTGCGTGGCCCCGGCACATCGACCTCGGATTCGGTCTTGCTGTGGGGCTCGCGCGACGAGTTCATTCAGCCGGCGCGCGCGGTCGCCCATTACGGCCTCGCGTTTATGGAGGCGGTGCGCACCTTGCGGCTGCCCATCCCGCGCTTTGCGGCCGGCGGCCTCATCGACGGTCTATCCAATGCCTTGATGAGCCCGCTCGCCCCGGCGCTGGCGATGCCGCAACCAGCGCCGATTGCCGCTTTGCCTTCGCGCATTCTCAACCTGACCATCGGCAACGAGACGTTTTCCGGCTTGGCAGCCGATGAGGACACCATGGAGCGCCTGACGCGCTTTGCCGTGCGTCAGCAATTGCGCTCGTCGGGACGCAAGCCGGGCTGGAATCGCTAAAAGGGAACGCAAATGTCGGGCGAAACCGTGCTCTCGCTTCTGGGGCTCGGCGTGCCGGCCTATTCCGCCCGCGGTCTCACCCAAACCCTGGAACCGCTCGACCAGGCAACCAGTCTGGTCCGCACCGTCAATGGCGAGCTGATCGACCTGTCGCGGGCAGAATTCCGCAAATACAAGTCGACCATCAGCGCCACCGATCAGCGCCCGCCGTCCTGCGACGGGCTTTGGCCGGGCCGCCAGATCGTCGTCGATTGCATCGAGGAACTTGCCTATGCGGACGGCGGCACGCCGCAGCGGCCGGTGGTCGAAAACTCGTCGTTTTCGGAAGATGGCTTTACCTACTATCGGCCGCGCTTGACCATGGTGGTGACGGATTTCCAGCTGTCGCGCGATGAATATGGTGCGCAGGTCGGCTGGTCGATGACTCTCGAAGAGAAATGAACGCCGATTTCGCCGATCAAGCGACGTTGCGCGCGCGGCTACGCATCGGTGGCATCGGGCCGTTCTACTTTGCCTGGGCGGACAAGAACGAGGCCTTCGATCCGGCGGTGCACGCTCGCATCGACGAGGATGTCTTCAAGTTCGATGTCGATCACGCCGAAGGCGACTTCGCGACCCTGACCGCGATCGTGCGCAATCCGCGCATCGGCCTTTTGGCGCCCACGCGCCGGGTCTGGGCCTGGCTGTCCTGGCAGAACGGCGCCGATCTCGCGCCCCTGTTCTACGGGCGGCTGGTCGGCGTGCCGACCGACATCAACCAGGAACTGGTGACGCTGGTATTTACCGCCCGCCCAGCCGACTTTGTGGCGCTGAAAGCGGCCGCGGCCGAAACACTGAAGGTGCGGCCCTATTACGATCCGATCTGGATCAATCCCGACGCGCTCGATGATCCCGATACCGTGCTGGAGGCGCGTTCGGCGCTCTGGTCGATCGATCGCGTCACTCATGAGGTCAGTATTTCGGATGTCCTGGTCGGAGAAGACGGTATTGAGGACTTCCAGCCCGATGAGGTCCCCTACGACTCGGTCAAGATCAATCTCGGCGAGACGCCGTTGCGCAGCGTCTCGGTCGACGCGACCATCAATTGGACGCAACAAGCATCCGGCACCCTGCAATTCGGCCTCAACGTTGCGACCTACACCGGCCAATCGCTGATTTCGGACTGGCCGAAGCCGGGCGCGACGCTCGGCGGCGGCTGGTCGGTTGTCGCCGCGTCAGCGCGCGACCTCAACGATGTCGAGAATGTCGATACGGTCAATTGCACCGTCAATTGGCAGAACGTGGAGAAAAAACACGCGACCGGCGACACCATGTCGGTCAGCATCTCGAGCTCGGTGCCGATCATGCGCGGCCCGTATCTTTACACCGACTTGATGCGCAAGTTCCAAACCGGCGTCATCGACGAAGGCGGGCCAGACAGCGATCCAGTCAATATCCCGGCAACGCAGGAAAGCACCGGACTTTATGTGCCGCTCTGGCAGGTCCAGGCCAGCATGACGCTGAAATACGACGCCAACCGGCCGCGCAAGGAACATGCGCGCTTTACGCTTTCGACCGACGTGCAGGACATCGTCACGCTCGCCGAGGACGCTGAAAGCTTGGCGATCACGCTCGACTCGCAGGATGTCGGCGCGGAGGTTGCCGGCGGCCCGCCGCCCATAGGCTATCTCGGCCGGCGTTCGTATCTCCCCACGGACCGCGGCCTATGGAGCCTCGAATATCTGATTGTGCTGGCGCGCGCACACCTGCTGATCCGTTCGCGCTGCGTCGAGATCACGTTCGCCTGCACCTTTGAGCGGGCCATCGCACTGTCTTGCCGCAAGAACGGAAGGTTGGTCGACGACCGCGTGCCGGGCGGGCAGGCGCTCGGCAAGATCATCGACTACAAGTTCGGCGTCGATGGCGGCAACGGCGTCGCCATCGGGTCCGTCACCATCGGCTGCGCCATCGGCTACGGCGGCGCGGTGCAGGAGCAGCCGGGCGATCCGTCCTATGCGGCGGACGGCTACGTGGCGCGCGGCTATCAGGCGTACCACAATGTCGAGGTGGCGCTGCCGGCCAGCGATGTGAGCTACGCGCCGCCCATCGACGCACCGAATGACGACGGATTGGTGTTTCCGCTGTCGAAAAGGCAAGCGGTGGTGCGCGAGCAGGTGCACGGCTCGGCCGACGCGCAGGGGGGCGCTATCGAGGCGTCGTTCCCCATCGATATCGAAGTCAACAACGCGCAGCCGCAGAATGTGGATGAGCAAAACCGCATCGCCGCGCTGCAATCGCGCACCACCACCGAAATCCTGAAGACCAATTCGGTCTGGTACGACCTCGAATTGAAGCCCGTCGCCGGCATGTCATTCGAGACGGCCTATGACATCGCCGTCTCGCAATTGAAGGTGCCGAAGATGATCGATCTCGAGGCCGCTTCGTCATGACCGGCCTTGAGCGCATCGTCCGGCCGTTCCAGTCACGGGACGTGACGCCGCCGCAGCGGATTCTGAATCCGAGCGAGCCGCCGGTCGACAACGTGCTGATCCAGTGTGGAGAAACCGGATCAACCAAGACATTCAATTCGAGCTACTCGAGCACGATTACGTCCTACGTCGAAAGCAAGCACCGCGAACTCTCCCGCGAAACGAGCGTCAAGCGCATCACCAACCCGGATGATGATTCGCAGTACGTCGATGTCGAGTTGATCGACAAGCTGAAGACCTCCGGCGTCAACGGCCAGGAGACAACCTTCACCTACAAGAACAAGAGCAATGGCGCTTGATCCCCCATGGCGGCTCGACCCTCACCAAAGCATTGTCGAGGTCGGCTGGGGCGCCACAAAGATCGCCGCACTGGTTTTGAGCATCGATTATACCGGCGGTGATGCTTTCGGCGATACGCCTCTCTTGAGCGGCCTGCCGTTTGGCACAGGGTTCAATCTGCTAGCTCAGATCGGCTTCCCGGGTGACACGCCGATCGTCAATCCGTTTTCGTCCGCCATGCTGGCGCACGAATTCATGTGGAGCCGTCCGCCCTGGTCCGACCAGCATTCAGAAAGCCACACCTATGAGGCGACTGTCGTCGACGAGGCGATCTGGAACGGCTGGGCCTATGGCGGCGGCGCGCCGCTCGGCGGCGTGCGCGTCCCCTACCACGACGGCGTGCCCGACCAGGACGTGCTGCAGCAGGCCATCGACGGCTGGGTCGAAGGCTACGGCATTCCCGCCGACCAGATCTATTGGATCATCTGGGAAGTCACGGCCTCGCACACTGAACTCCAGACGATCAACCAGTTCTTTTATTCGGCGCATGCAATTGTCTTTTTGAATCTGAGCAGGATCAAAGGGCTCATCAGCCCGTCCCGTTCGCTGACCTTTGAGATCGCGACGGCCGGTGCATCGAGCAGCACCTATTACCGATGGGCGCTCAACGTCGGCACCTATAAGGGCATGCGCGATTTTCCCTCGGACGCTCAATGCAATCCGACCTGGGCCGGCATGCCGGTTGGCGCCGACGGCACCATAAGCCCGAATGTCCCTGAGTCCTCGATGCCGGCCTGCACCAGCTCTTTTGCGATTGACCTCGACACGCTCGAGGTCACCGCCGAACGCCTGCCGTAGGGAAAGCAATGGTCGCCCTGAAATACCGCACCGACGACAATGCCCAATGGGGCGCCGGCCTTGGCCGCGATCTCCAACCGCAGGAGATCGATCAGAATTTCTACGATGTTGAAAAGCGGCTGGAGGTGGTCGAGCAGAACCCGGTTCTGCCCAACGAGATCGATTCAATCAGCGTTGACGGCAACCGGATGACGATCACCATGGCCGATCACACGGTGTTCGGCCCCTATATTCTGCCGCAGGCAGCCTTCCGATTCACCGGCGCGTTTCAACCCAACCACGATTACCGGCTCTACGATTTTCTGGTCGCCAATGACGGCCTCTACCTGGTGCTGCACGATTTCACATCGGGCGACACCTTCGTGTTCGGCGCGGACGCGCAAGGCCCGTTCTATCAATTCATCCTGCCGTTCCCGAGCAACTACGACATCGCCTTCTTTTTCCCCGGTCCGCCTGGCTTGGGACTCGTCGACGGCGCAGCGATGTTCGCTTTTCGCGCGTCGGCCCGCACGCCATTCTATCTGCCGGCGGGCTTGCCGGACTCGTCGGCCGGGCTTGCCGTCGCGCCGGCCGCCGCACTGACTTGCGATATCTATCAGGACGCAACTCACATCGGCACGTTGGATTTCGCGGCTGGCAGCACGGCTGGCACGTTCACGTTCGATCAGGCCGTTCAGTTCAACGCCGGCAATACGCTGCGCGTCATGCGCCCCGCAGCGCTCGATGATACTGCCTTCGATCTGAGCATCCTGTTCGCGGCGGTGAAGGGGCCGCTGTGACATGGCGACCCCGCTCGTAGCGGTCGCCTGGGGCGGCGCTGACAATCCACGCAGCGCCTGGTCGGCCGACGACGCGGCCAGCTGGACGACCGTAAACCTCCCGACCTTCGCCAACGGGAGCGGTGGAAGCTGGTCGGGCTTGGCCTATTCGCCCAAGCTCAGCATGTTCGTCGCCATCGCCAGCGGCGGCGACAATAACAATAACAACGTCGCGCGGTCGACCGACAACGGCCATAGCTGGACCGGAACCCCCGTTCCAAATCAAAATACCTGGACGATGAACGGCGTCTGCTGGGCCGGCGTCCTTGGGCTGTTCGTCGTCGTCACCTCGGCCGGACCGACCACCAGCACGCGCGTCCTCACCTCGCCCGACGGCATCAATTGGACCGCGCGCTCGCTGCCCGACACCGGCGTTGCGCTCAACTCGGTTTGCTGGTCGTCCGATCGCGGCCTTTTGGTCGCCGTCGGCGACAACAACGCGGTCTATACCTCCCCCGACGCCGTCAATTGGACCAAGGCGAACGCGCCGGCTACGAGCAAGAACTGGCGCTTCATCGCCTGGGCCGCCGGCGCCATCCAGAAGTTCTGCATGATCGCTGGCAACGCCAGCGGCAATAATGACTACGGCTATTGCAGCGATCCGACATCGGCGGCGTGGTCGCAAAAATCACTGACCGGCTCGGCCTACGACTGGCAATCGATCGCCTATTCGCCCGGCCTCGACATGCTGATGGTGGTCGGCGGCAACACCGGCGTCATTGCCCGCTCCACCGATGGTGTCAATTACACGCAACTTGCCAGCGGCCTTGGCGGCACGCGCTTCGATCATGCCTGCTGGTCCGATGCCGGCAAGTGGATCGTTATCGGCGCCAATACGCTCTACACCTCGGCGAACGGTGTCGCCTGGACGGCGGGCACGCCGCCGTCGACGCTGAGCTGGCATCGCCTGGCGGCGGCAAATGCGCTGCCGCTTGCCGGCAACCTGCGGGCTGGCTTCTCCGATGCCGCGGCGCTTTCGGTCAATTCGCGCGTGCCCATTCCGCCCGGCGCGCATTTCTGGTGGCGCGTCTACGTCGAGGCTAACAACGCCGATTCCTATACATCGATCGGCGAAGTTTACATGCGCGCCTCGCCCGGCGGCGCCGATGTCTGCGTGGGCGGGACCGCGCTCGAAAGCGGCCATAGCGGCTCCGATGTGGCCGCCAACGCGTTCAACCGCAGCGAGGGAAATCGCTGGGCCACGGTCGGCTCATCCGGGGTCTGGGTCGGCTATCGTTTTCCCATCCGCCAGGCCATCGTCGAATTCGCGCTCAAGGCCGACACGTCGTATCTGACGCAGGTCCCCAAGCGCTTCTGGCTCGAATGGTCGGACGATGGGGTTGCCTGGCGCACCGCTATCGGTGCGGTCAACGAGACCGGCTGGAGTAACCTTCAGACCCGCACCTTCGCCAAACCAGCGCTGGTTGCCGGCGCGGCAGAGACCTGGGCGGTGCGCTGCCTGGACAAGATGTCGAGCGGCGCCTTCGGCAGCGCCGATTACGTCGAAATCCAAGAGCTCGAATTCCGCGACGCGAGCGGCGTCGACCTGACCGACGCCGGCGGCGGCACGGCCATCGAGTCCTCGCACAATTCAAGCTACGTTGCCGCCAACGCCTTCGACAATAATGCCGGCACGCGCTGGCAGGCCGGGGCGAACGGCAAGCAATATGTCGGCTATAGTTTCCCCTCGGCGGTTGCGCCCGCCGTCCTCACGATGCGGGCGCAGAACACGTCCGAGTTCAATCTGGCGCCGCTGAATTTCGATGTCCTGATTTCGCACGATGGCGAGGTATTCGGGACGATCTTGGCCGTGCCGACGCTGCCGGCCTGGACGCAAAATCTCCAACGCGCCTTCGAAATCGCCGGCAACGGCGCGCCGCTCGGACCATCGATCGACGGCCAGGCGAACGCGAATTTTTCCGGTAGCGGGACGGGCAGCGTCTCGCTGACGACCACGCAGCCGGACGATGTCATCGTCGCGATCGTCCATACCGAGACGACCGGCGCCAACGGCTATCGTCCCGTCGGCAGCGTCACCGACACGGCCGGTTTGTCGTGGCAGCGGCGGGCGCAATACCAGTGGGCTGGTGGTCGCAATAGCAACTCGAATACCCTTGAGATCTGGTGGGCGCATGCGCCGGCTGCGCTCACCGCCGATACGATCACCGCGCATATTTCCGGCGGCAATGTCGACGACGCCACGATCCTGGCGTTCGGCGTTGCCGGTGCCGATATCGACGAGCCCTTCGACACGAACGCAAGCCTGCCGGCGACCGCGACCGGTGGCGCAGCGACCGCCAGCACGCCGAACCTTGCGGGCGTTGAAACCGATGCCGCCCGCGCGCTGATCCTCGCTGTCGCCGGGTCCCCGCGCAGCGGCGGGACGAGCTCGTCGCCCGCCGATTTCACGACGCTTGCAAATTTCACTAATAGCGGCGGCAGCGATTGGTCGTCGCAGCAGAGCGAGTACAAGCTCGCGACCGCGCCGCTGGACAACGCGACCGTCGCGTTCGGCACGTCCTTCACGATCCAGAACTGGGGATTGATCGTCGATGCGATCAAAGCCTCGGCCACCGACATCCCGCCGCTCGAATTGGCGGTAGCGTTCGCCGAGGATGCGGCTTTCGGCGCGGCAATCACTATCATCCCGCCGCCGCTGGAATTGGCCGCTGCGTTCGCCGACGAGGCGACGCTGGCGCCAACGATCGGCATCTGGCCGCCGCTTTATCTCGCCGCCGCCTTCGGCGAGGACGGAGGCTTCGCGGCGGCGATCACCGTTCTGCCGGCGCCGCTCCATCTTGCCGCGGGTAACACCGACAACGCGGTGCTTGCCGCCTATCTGACCGTCGGCGCCGCGGCCCTGCGGCTCGCGGTCGATCTCAGCGACGAGGCAGTGCTCGCCGCGCAGGCGACATTGTTCGTCGCGACCGTGCTCTCGGCCGCATTTACCGACGACGCCGAGCTGGCGGCGTCGGTGACGATCGGATTTCAGCCCCACGCGCCACCGATCCAGGTCGTGGTGGTGCTGAGTTGGTAACAACAGGAGAAAAACATGGCATCTGACATGAGCGTCTATCTCGGCAACAAGGTCTGCCGCTGGCTTGCCGGCAATGCGATGCCGGCAGCGCCCGCCGCCTGCTACGTCGGGCTATTCAACGGCAACCCGAAGACCTCCGGCGCCGAGGTTACCGACACCATCAATGCCGGCGGACGCGTCGCGATCGCCTTCGACGCCATCGCCGACGACGGCGTCGACAATGAGATCACGAATTCGGCGGATGTCGATTTCGGCGAAGCGGCGGGCGATGTCGCGAACTTCGACTATGTCGGCATCTTCGACGCGGCCTCGGGCGGCAACCTGCTGTTCAGCAAGGCCCTGCCGGGCGGGCCGTTTGCGGTCGCTACCGGCACGCCTATCAAGTTCCTGACCGGCGACCTGACTTTTACCATCGGCGCCGCGAGCTAAAGCGAAGCGGGGATCAACCCGCGCCCTTCCCTTAAATCCCAAAACTGACGGCTTGGCTGTCGGCGCGCGCGGCGCGCCACAGATGCACATGCGCGTCTTCACGGCGAGCCGACCTCGGGATGACGGCGCGCAGGCCGACGTGCCGCCGCCCGATTCCGCATTGGCCGACAAATTCCCCAAGAGAGCGAGGACTTGATGCACTGGACCTATGAGCCAGCGATGGAGCAAGGCGTGTTTCCGCACGAGGGCGGATACACCAACGACCCGCGCGATCCTGGCGGCCCGACCAATTGGGGCATCACCATCTTCGACGCGCGCAAGTACTGGAAATCGGACGCCACCGCGGCCGACGTGAAGGCAATGCCCAAGTCGGTCGCCGAGGCGATCTATTGGCCGCACTACGCGGTCCCGCTCTGCTACGACGATCTCCCCCCCGGCCCCGATTACGCGGCGCTCGATTACAGCATCAATTCCGGCGTCAGCCGCGCCGCCAAGGTCATGCAGCGCCTCGTCGGCATGAACGATGTCGACGGCGTCATTGGCCCAGCAACGATTGCCGCGATTGGCCGGCGTGACCCCGAGGCGCTCGTCAACGCGATCTGTGACGAGCGCATGGCGTTCCTGCGCTCGCTCAAGACGTTCGCGGCATTCGGCAAGGGCTGGACGCGGCGCGTAACGGAGGTCCGCGCGCTGGCGCTGCATTTTGCCGATCAGGCAAAGCACATGGCGCCGCCGATCACGCCGACGCAAACCGACGAGACAATGGCGAAGGGCGTCATCCCGCCGCCGACTGCGACCAAGAAGGTCATCCAGGTTGGCGGTGGCGGCGCCGCGGTCGGCACGGCCGGCGGCTTCCACGAATGGGTCATCGCGCATCCGGTCGAGACCGGGGCGCTGGCGCTCGGCATCGTCGTCATGATCGGCGGCACCATCTACGCGATCGATCGAAACTACCAGGCGCGGCAGGACGCGCCGACGCCGGGCATCGTGGTGGTGCCCGAAAAAGCCGCCGCCTGAAACTCTTTCACAAAAGCGGAGCTAACTCATGAACCTCCTTCTGTGGTGCGCGCTGATCGTGTTCCTGGCCTGGGCCTATATCTTCTTCGGCCGCCCGTTCCTACGCGATCGTTATCCGAAACTGTGGAGCTACATCGACCCGGTCGAGGCTTGGCTGGTCGACCGCTCGCGCACGCTCATTGTTGCACGGCTCTATTGGATCGGTGGCATCGTCATCGCCATTCACGACACGCTGGCGTCCTACGGCATGGATTGGACGCCGTTGGTCAACGAGGTGACCAACCTGATCCCCGAACAATTCCGCGCGCTGGCGCTAGCCGGCTTCCTCGCGGCTACCGGCGTCGCCTTTGAGTGGCTGCGCCGCGTGACACGCGAAAGCCTAGCCGACAAGAAGGGCTAAACCGATGTTTGAATGGCTCGCATCGGCCGCCGCGTCGACGGTTTTCAAACTGTTCGGCGACAACATCGTCCAGCCGCTCCTGAACGCCTATCTCAAGTCAAAGGACGTTGACCTTGAAAAGTTCAAGAGCGCCAATGTCGCAACCGAGCAGCTCGCGGTTGCGGTGATAGATGCCAATGTCCGGTTCGCGCAGGTCAAGTCGCAATATGCGCTTGCCGTGCTGCAATGGTGGCCGTTCCGCGTCATCCTCTGGGTCATCCTTGCCATCGCGGCGACCCGCTTCTGCCTCATCATGATCGATTCGACGTGGTGGTGGATTTTCGGTTGTACCATCGGCAGCAAGCATGTCGTCGGCGATGCCTGCTCATGGAGCATCCCAACGATCCATGGCACCTACGGCGCTGCCGAATTCGAGTACATCCTGTTCTTCGTGATTGCCAAGCCAGTCGATACCGCGATCTCCGGCGCGCTCGGATTGGTGAGCCGCTACCTGGAAAAGGGCAACCGATGACGCGGGAATCGGTCGTCTCATGGTGGCGAGCAAACAGCCCGCTCGCCGCTTTCCTCGCCGCTCAAATGGTCGGTGCGATCGTTTGGGGCGCGACCGTGCAGAGCCGCGTCGGCGTGATCGAAGCGCGCGGCTCGCCGCAGCTTGAGACCTTGACCATTCGTATCAACACGCTGGAACAGCAGAACCTCGCACAGGAGCGCCAGCTTGCGCGGCTCGCGGCGATCGACCTGTTTCTGTCTCAAATGGATGCGCGGCTGGCCCGGTTCGAGGAACGCCAGAACAGTTTGCTTAAGACGTTGGACGACAATGCGAAGCGTCTCGACGCCATCAACGAAGGGCTCCAACGCCATATTCGGCAATGGCCAGGCAATCCAAATAACAGATGACGTTCATCGCTTTGGCGCGTCCTTCGCCGGCTGTGATGTCAGCGTGCTGATGCTTAGCAGTTGGCACAAGAATGATCACTGCATTCGTGTGGCTCGTGTCTGTGTTCGCGGCCAAGATCATCACTTGGCTGTTGTCGCAATTTCGATAAACCGTAAAGGCCGAGCCGAGACGCACTGATAGGTGATTAATCCGCCATCGACGACCCCCACAACCCCTGGTAATTGTTGAGAGCCTTGGAGGGGCAAATCGCGGGGTCGTGGGGGCAGTGATGCACGTAATATCGGCGGCTTCTGTCGACCAGCTTGTTTTGGCGGGAATAGATCATGTTTTGCAAACTGGAGAGCACATAGGAGCCCGAGCGGGCTCTGCAATTCAATCGTACAACGTGGCGTACACCCTGACCGACTCCAACGATCGCGTATTTCATCTTCGCCATCCTGCGTCGGAAAGATATATGTGCAGGGAACTGCTTGCGTTCTTTCGTGGGAGCCTGAGAGCTGCCGACGGCCTACTTCATGCGAGCAGACGTTGGGCGCAATATTCCGACTCAAATGGACTCATCTGGTCCAACTATGGACACTATGTGTTCTACGAGCGTGTCCACGGCATGACTCAGTACGAATGGGTTCTGGCCGTTCTGTCCCGGAACGCGTCAAGCCGGCGAGCCGTGATCAACATTAACCAAGCGTATCATAAAGACATAACCAACAGCGATTTTCCCTGCGCGATTTCGCTACAGTTCTACATACGCCAGGACACGCTACACTGCTGCATTCTTTCGCGTAGCGAGGATTTGTATTCGGGACTGCCATACGACATGGCATTCTTCTCATTTCTTACGGAGCTGGTAGCCGTCGACTTGGGCACAAGACTTGGCCGGTTCCTTGCGGTCGGGACCACAACCGTACTCTGCACCTTCACGCAGATATATGAGAGGAACAAGCCGCATTTGGAAGCCCTTCGAAAAAGAGCCCAGGACGAAGAGGTGAGTGCGATTCGCATGCCGGCTATTTCTGATCCTACCCAGGTGATTCGCGACATATACAACGACTCCGCCGAGAGTGCGGTGATCCGCTGGATTAGAAGCTATGCCGAATTGGGATGATTACTGACGATGGCGCCTCCGTCCGAGGAGCGCGCTTACTCTCCGCCGCGCGGTCGGCTTGGCCGAGCGCGCGTCGCGGTCGTCACTGTAATCGATGAAGAATTCGATGAGGTCAGAGACGTTCTTGGAACACACAATGACATTGGGAGTTCGCCCTATTTCGTGAGTGAGGCGCCAGATAGTGGTGACTGGGATGTGGTGGTTTCGAAATGCACGGACCGCACCAACCTCCCCTCAGGAGAAGAAGTTGGTCACATCATTGAAGATCTCCGCCCCCAAGTTCTTTTGTTGGTCGGCATTGCCGGTGGAATGTGCGACAACGGCAGACCTCGCGAAAACATTCATCTCGGTGATGTTGTGATTGCAAATACGGTCGCATATGTCGATTTCTTGAAGATCGATGGCGCGACAATGTTCTGGCGACAATATCCTGTCGATCATCCCTCTGTGCATCTTGGACGGACCATCTCTTTCCCGATTCAAAAAACATTCAGGATCGCAGATGCGATTACGAAGCAGCCCCCAGCAGCACACAACTCTCGGATTCACATCGGCCAGATTGTGTCAGCCGAAAAAGTGATGGGTGGCCTGAACAATCCGGTTCAAACGGAACTATTGAAGCCATTCGACAAAGCACTTGCCGTCGACATGGAATCGATTGGCATGGCCAGAGGTGTGTGCGCCCGGCGGACCTCCTTTTGGTACAACCCTCTATACTCGGTGATTCGGGGAATTTCCGACCTTGTTGGTGTGGAGGGCAATGATGCGACTCGTGCGCAATGGAAAGTGTATGCAGCCCACGCAGCAGCGGTCGTCACGCGCGAATTTATTCGGCGCCTCCCGACAACAGATGCGAATGCTTAAGAGCTAGGACAGCAAATCGCCATGCAAAGGACACCCGAGCACCAACTGGAAATTCTGAGGTCTGCTGCAAACGGCGTGATTGCCTCTCTTGCATTTGCCGATCCACCGTTCGAGTTGGAGATCGGCTGGGCCTCCGACTATGATCGCATGTTTCGAGGAGATCTTGACATTACGTCTGAAGGCGAAGTTCTGGCGCGAGCCTTGCGGCAGGGACGCGTGGTACTGGTTGGGCGTGGTGGCGGCGGCAAGACGCAGCTGTTATTCCGTCTAATGCGAGCTAGCGCCGAGCGCGGCGTATTGCCCGTGCTTATTGATCTCAAGGACTGGAGACAATCTGATTATGCTGATTGGGATGCAATAGTTTCTAAAGATATCGCCTACGGGTCTGCCTTTCTGATCGAGCGCTTTGCGCGCCCACAAACAACTGCAATCGATCTCGACTGGGTACCGCCAACAGCTTCAAAGGTTTTGATCGTCGACGGCTTGAATGAAATTGCCTCCTCGGTTGGTTCGCAAGTTCTGCGTTCTTTGGACGAGTTTGTGCGCGATCAGATACTAACGTCTGTGATCGTGGCCGATAGGCTCGTCCGCCGCGAACTGCCCGCGCTGAGCAGATGGGCGCTCGGCCTTGTATTGCCGCTTTCCGCCAGCCTGATTGCACGGTATGCCGGTAACCGACTATCCGGGCAGACCAGCGTTGCACCGCTAGATTTGCCATTTTTTCTCAATGCGGCAATTCATCAAGAAGATGTATCGGTGAGCGGCGCGCGAACGCATGAACGGTATCTAATTTCACACGCCAACTTGACTGAGCAGGACCTCAACTCAGCAGCGATCGCAGCTTTTCAGGCCTATCTCAATAAATCTCGCTCATTCTCAATCGAGCAATTCAGAATTATCGCTGGCGAACACGTTACCAATCGACTTCAAAACTCGGGAGTGATTATTCTCACAGAGAGCGGCGAGGCGCACTTCAGTCATCATTTGCTACATGATTACCTTGCGTCTCGTCATATGGCTCGACAGAACCAAGATTTTTGGACATCGGACAATCTCAATGTCATAAGCCTTGACCAGAGCTCGTTCGATCCGCTGGCACTGGTATTCGAGCAACTTGGTCAGGAGAAGGCGGACGATTTCCTGCGGCGCCTGTACGACTGGAATTTGTACGCTGCTGGATACGCGCTTTCCAGCGTGTCATCGGACGCCGTACCTTGCAGCGCAGAAATGCGGATTGTGATCTTTGCTATGTTGGCAGAAAAACGCTTCGACCTCGTAGAAGCAACGCGCCAGCGAGCGAATGATGCGCTGCTGCTAATCAGGCTGGCTGGATCACAACCCTTTAAGGACGCGATGTCCTTTCAACAGGTACTGCGATCGGTCGCGGCAGTTAACTCGCAGGCGGCATGGTTTACGCGTTGGCAAGCGCTCTTCACTCGCCCGTCAGATCAGAATCTGACTGACGAGGACATTCAAACGCTCCTCGCAGATGATTCGGTGATCGGCTGGACAATGGCAAACGTAGCCCGGCGCATGGCTCTCACTGAGGAGCAACTTGAGATGTTGCGCAATGCGTTACATAATGCGCCTCCCACGCAGCGGTGGCGCATTGTCCATTTGTTGGGCGCATTTCCATCCACCTCAAATTTTGATACCCTGCTTCAGTCGCTTGATCATGATTCCGATGGATCGGTGAGGTATGGCGCCGCGCGCTCGCTGGCGGAGCTCGCCTGCCGCGGCGATGCACAACTGAGGGGCCGGATCGTCCAGGCCATAAAGAATCGCGTTGACGATTTGCGGGCACAGCCCAAAGTGCGGGATGAAATCGCACGCGCGCTCGTGGTCACATCCGATGCTGCTCCAGCAGGCTGGAGCGATACCGTCACCGATATTGGACGAACGTTTTTCCAGCGAGCAGAGGCGCCCGAAAGCCGCGACTACTGGCGAAGATACATTGCTGATGCCGAAATTCGCTATCAGGGGCCGGCTCTCGCTGGCGCGCACTAGCGGCTCGTGTTCATTTGGGAGATACGAGTCGCACGTGAACTCCAGCTTCGCGTAGCAGTGCCATACTAGCCTGAAAGTCTTTTCCCCATTTCGGGTGACCGAGCTCTGGACTAAACGCGATCAGTTCGGAGAGCCCGCTTTGGACGATTGCTCTCGCGCAATCCATGCAAGGGAACCAGGGCAAATACATGCGACAGCCCTTAAGGGCAACGCCGATGAGCGCTGCATGATAGATGGCATTGCGTTCGGCATGCTCGGTCCACAAATATTTCGCAGGCCTTGAGTGCCTCTCTTCCGCGTCGTCCGCAATTCCACGTGGAAATCCGTTATAGCCGATCGCCCGAATTTCATTGTTGGGCCCCACGATGACGCAACCAACTTTGGTGCTGCGATCCTTGCTCCAGTCTCCTACAAACTGGGCCAAAGCCATGAATCTCGCGTCCCAGTCGACCACTGGTTCCCCCTTATTTTAAGGCCGCATGCCTAGAAGACCTTAGCGTTCGGCGGCAAGCAACTCTGTTGCGATGATCTTTTCAGATCGCTCTACAGACGATGCGGTTCCTGGATGACAATTTAGCGAGACGCCTTGTCGTCAGCAAAGACCTGTTCCTTTTCAGCCGCGCTGTAAGCCTCCATCGCCCATTTTGCCTGTTTCGCCGAAGGGCTGCGCTCCCATCCTCCGATTGCATACTCGCCCATCGTTCTCGCAATCCCGGCAACTTTCCAATGCAGCTTCTTCGATTGTGTCCCCCATTGTGCGACCCTGAGCCAAGTCTCGGCATTGATCGCGCGACACTTATCAATTAGTTCCAGATCTCCACGTGTCAGCCCGTCGTTGCGAATCGGCGCCCGGCCATTGCCGCTTTTCGCGAACGCAGTCTGGCTCGACAACTCGGGCGGCAGAGCGTCGGGAAGATCGAGGGATATTTCACGCAGGGCATCGCGGCATTCCACCTTCTTTGCCCATTCACTGACCATACGACTGCCCGCAGTCTTTCGGAGCGCCGCATCAATTCCACCCACCCATTTCTCAAGTACGGTTTTCAGTTCGGGTGAGATCACCTGTCGTGACCATATGAGGTCGAAGTCGATACGCGCGCCGGTGCGCCACGAGAGGTACGCCGTTGTATAGGCCACGATGTTGGCCTGATACGCAGCAAATTTTTGGGCTCGCACGATTGATTGAACGGTCCGGAAGAGAATGGCTTTTGCAATAAATGCCTTGTACCAGCCCACATCTGGCTCAAACCCGTCTGGATGTTCGTCCTTCAGTGACTGCATGAAAAACTGGAAGTTCTTCTGGTTACCGAAGCTGACCTGATGTGGTAGCCCGTCCCAGGCATTCAGATACTTTGCAAGGTCTGTCTTCGAGAAGCGGCGTTCTTTGGGGGTTTCGTGTGTAAACCGTCGCTTTTGAGCCGCCGCAAACGACGCCTTCAGCTCGGCAGCGCCGTAGCTGCCACGAGCCCGCTCATAAAACCAGCGCCCCTTGCCGTCAGCGAGCCACGTGTTGTTGGCCAACTTCTCCACCGCAACGTGGAACGGATCATTGGCGGAGAAGTCCGCCGGTTGAACGGTATTCTGACTGTTCGCTGATCGCGAGACAGCTGCAACCATCTCATCGAGATCTGCGCCGCCCACGCGAATGATTTTGGCGGGTACGGCGATGCCATCCAGATTCGCTCCATCCTGGCGCTTGGCGCGATGCAGGCTGGCCGTCGTTTGTCCGCCGTTCACGATCTGCAGGCCGCGCACCGATTTGATGCCGACGTGCCCTTGTCCAAGGTCTTTGATATCCATTGCATCGACTGTTGCAACGATGCCATTATTATATGCAAGAAAGCGATGCGGGAGTTCGCGGATCGTTGCGCGCAGGCCAGCATTAACGCTTTTGCGACCCCTCAATCCGAGAAATGCCCGAACGTTCAATTCGAGAAGCCGGGTACCATATTTTTCATAAATGTCCGCGAGCAGCGCGCCGGGAATTGAGGCCAGATAGGCGTCGTAATCGTCGCCACTTCTTGATGCTTTGAGGCACGGGAGAGGTGCGCCTAGTTCAGTATCGAACTCGACGACTATGTCGTCGCGTCGCAATCCTTGTCCGAGTATGCGGTGCAGCCGTTCGATGCCGAAAAGATCGACAATAACGCGCGTTCCGTCGAACGCCTCCTTGATGTCGACAGATTTCAAGCCAGTCAGTCCATCTGAAATCAATACAACACGGAGGACACTGATCCGCTCGCGCGCTTCATAGATGCGGCGAGCAAGCTCGCTCGCATCCGTGTTGGACGGCTCGATCTTGGTGTGGAGTCCTTTGCAGCTGCATTCATAAAACTTGACTGCCTGCTGAAAGGCACCGAGGATTTCGTCTCGCGTCAGGGCGCGCGGCGGCAACTCTCCAGTATGAACAGTAGTCACGAGTAGAAGTCGTTCCTCGTCGTCCGGGATGGAATAGCCCGTGATCTTGTATTTCGTTCGGGCGAAATGTCCCTCCTGCCAAAGCAGAATCGGGTTTTCAACGGCGCCTTCATCACCCAGGCGATCAAGGACGATGCGCGTAAATTCCTCTTCGCTGTAGATGCTGCCGGTTCCGGAGTGGACTGCATCATCTACCTCCGCGGCAAGCTCGCGCGCAAACAGCTCGACAGCTTCGTCACTCATGCGTTAGGCCCGTCCATCATCTTTGCGAACCTGGCAAGACCATCGGCTTCGATCCGAAATCGAGCAAGGGTTCGCTCGTCCAGCGTATAGGATGCATCCACGATTTCGGCTGGTACGGACGAACCTGTCAGCCGCGGAAAGTCGCTACGCACTTCAAAACCGTACATATTATCCAGAAAAAAGACCGCAGAGTCAGGTGGTTGTCTGTCCCCGTCCATGAAGCCCGCCCTTAGCAGTCTGTCGTCGAAGCCCCGCCTAGCCGTGGGCGCGGCCCGATCGATGTCTTCGCGAATTGCATTGACGAAGGCCGATATCGACTGACCCTCCGGCCCCTCCCGAAAGCGCGGACGGGCAATTGCCAGGACTGACAGCCCCTTCGACTCAAGCTGATCCAGGTGCGATATGCGCAAGAAGCTACCGACGCCGGCGACGCCCTTGACCTCTATCGCAGTCCCTGAACGGCTGAAGTCGTGAATCCCATCTAGTGGACCAAGCCAAGCTTCCACGGCGTGGTCATACCCAATTTCTCTGGCCAACAGTTGCAAAACGGCGAGTTCTCCCAACAGTCCGATTTGCTCTTCTCTCGACAGGCCCCGTCGGCCGGACCGCAGAAAGGCCTGCCAAGCCTCCAGGCGCGAGACCGCAGTTTCAATGGCTTGACCGGAAGTTGTGGCTGGCCGCACTACCTCCACTATATCTGTGGCGAGCACCTCAAATACGTCGCGCAGAGATTCGCGTTCGAGCGTGACTGCGACGCGGAATAGTTTCTCGTGAGGCTCGCGCTGATCGGTGAGGCTTACGCCATCGGCGTTGACCCGCAACATCGTCGCCGGCGCTGTTGCCAGAGGCGCCTCAATTAGCAGAGCGATATGACCATCAGGCTCGCGGATGCCAGCCAGAAACCGGACGACCGCCGGAACAGAGAGCGCTACGCCTCTCCATTCGCGGTCGCCGCGCTCTGCAAGTGCGGCTTCTGCCCATTTGGAGGTCAGCTCAGCGCGGAGAGGTGTCATACGAGTTCGAGGCGCTGTTCCACAGTATTGAACCGGTAGCGCACCGATCGGCCGCTTTGGGAATCGGGGAAACTTACGACCACCCCGAAAATCGGTACGGTGAAATCAACACCGGCGTTCTTAGGCGATAGTGGATAGAGCAGAAGCAACGCGCGCTTCGGATTTTCACCTCTGATCTTTCGTATCTCTGGCCCGTCGGGCGTGTTCGACGCATCCTTACCCACCGCAATTCGCTTTCTGTTTGTTTCCGCCAATGCACGATCGTACTCGAACCGGTCAAGATCGATGGCTTCGTCTCTGGGAGACAGAACGGTTTTTACAACATATCGACCAGACGCTTCGCCTCGTGGAAGCGGAGCGCGTTCAATGGTCTTGAAATTCCAACCATTCACCGAAAGCAGCTCACCGCTGCCATTGGGAACGGCAATCGTCCAATCGGTCAGTTCATTGGCGGCGAGCAACTCCCGAATGTACGAACTGAGACGGCCGGCATTAACGTCACGCGCTTCTTCAGGAAATAGAAGAGAGCCGAGGAGATTCGCAACTTCAGATCCCGCAACGCCTTTCCACACGCGGCGGCCTTCGAATGACTTGCAGTCCATCCGCCCTGTGGTGCCCGCCAGTTCGACTGGTTGTCCGATCCTGTCCAGAAAACCCGTAATCGCGGTGGCATTACGATAATTGCTCGTTTCATCATTGAAGAAAACTGTCTGTATCTTGGCCTCTCCCTGAAACGAAACCTGGAATTCCCGAGAATGCCTCATCTTGTTCGGGGCGGTCACCAGCAGGATGTCGTGCGACTGAATTCGGAGGCCATATTGTTCAGGAGTCGCCCCAATCATTGCCATGTGGTCGAGACGCTCCCGCAATTCCTCCGCCGCCGTCGCCACATGGCGGAACCACAGCTGCAGATCGGGTGTCATATAGAGGCGGCAGAGGTCGACATAACCGGGGCGATATCCAAACCACCGGCCCATTTGCATGAGACTGTCGTACATCTTCGACGCACGCAGAAAATAACTGACAGTGAGTCCTTCCAGCGTGAGTCCACGCGAAAGCTTATCACCACCGATCGCGATGACGCTCAATCCCTGCGTGGCATTTCCGTCGTAATCGATCGCATCTCGAATTTCGCTGTTCACCACCTGCGGTTTTATCTTATCGGCAGCGTTTGTCAGCTCGCGCTCCACCGCAGCCCACGAAGTAGTTGGCAGGTTCTCTCCAATCCGCGTGGCGCGGATTTCTGCCGATGTTGGTTCGAAGTCGCGTTCCCACATTTCGCGTAGCCTATCGACCAGCCCGCTCCTGCCCGTTCGGTATTTGAGCTTGCGTTTGAGATCAGCTACCCACTCATCCACTTGCCGAAATACCGCCTGATGTACGTCCTTGAATCGAGAGACGTGAATCAGCATTGAGTTGTGAGCATTGGCTTGGCCGCGCGCCGCGCGCGCGGCGCACGCGAGAACAAAACTCAAAATGGCGTCTTCGAGCGAAGGCGGAATGCGATCCTCGCCTTCATATCGAGGCACAAAACCCTTTTTATGATCCGTTGCAATCCATCCTTCGTCGTCCTGATCTACGTTTCGAACTACATCGAGAGGCTCTTCAGCGGCCCCGCCCCCATCACCGTCTATGCCAAACAAGAGGCCGGGTCCGATATAGTTGGATGGCGATGGGAGATTGATAATAAAGCTACGGGGGAAAATATCCTCTCCGTACTCTTCCGCCGCCGCGGCATCGTGAATGAGGATATTGGCGAACGGAGTAGCCGTGTATGCCACGTAGGCAGAACGCGAGAACGAGACAAGCAGGCGTCGTATCTGACCATTGATCCGCTTCGGCTCATAGTCCGGGTCAGGAGTTTCGTTGGCATCAAATTCCTGCTGGCCCGTATCAACCGAGGCTTGGTCGGCCTCATCGTCGATCAACAGAAGCGGACGGGTATCGGTATCTTCGCGTGGCGCTAAAACCTCAGTGACCCAGTTGTTGAGGTTTTCGAGAATCCGAGCGTTCTTCTTCACGACCAGAAGCACCGGTCTCTGCTGAACTCCGATCCCGAGATTATCTGCAAATGCTCGATTGAAATCCCCATTCGCCGCCTGCGTTGTCAGATGCTCGGCATGGATGTTGCGGTCAAAGTCACCTACGCCAATTCGTGCAAAACCCTGACCTCCATTCGCAGGAGTAGTATTGTAGCCAAGAATGTCGCGATCCAGCCGCCGCTGTGTCTGCTGCCGCAAGGCATTGTGCATACCGGCAAGAACGATAATCAGCTTGTAGCCGGCATCCGCGGCCTTGTTCGCAAGTCCCGCATAGTTGGCCGTCTTGCCGAACTGAACGTGACCGACAACCAAGCCGCGACGATCCCAAGGTCCATCGCGGTTCGGGTCCTCGATCTGCTCCATGATCAGATCCGTGGACAGATCAATCGCATCGATAGCCGCTGGCGGCCAACTCTGATCCTGCAAAAGGAAATCGACGTACCGCTTGAAAAAACGCCGCCCATCCTTTCGCTCCCCGAAATACCAGGGAACGTGGCCTCGTTCGTCGACGAGCTTTGTTGGTCGACCTACCTTGACTACAAGCCTAGTCTCCAATTCCTGGACAATGGCGTTGACTCGATCCGCGGCGATGTTCTGTGCAAGCAGGCGCGCACAATCGCGAACTGCCGTTTCGATTTCCTCCCTGCCAATAGCCGTGGTCGGATGGCGCTGCCGAATTGCCATCAAGGCCATTGAAGCAATTGTGTCTTCCACGGAATTCATTGTTTTGCGCCTCTCGCCTTGCGGACCAGCTGCTTCGCGAGATTTTCTACCTTGTCGAACGGGTCCATGGTTGCAATCCGCGCCGCTGCCTCGTCGAAGCCAACTCCCGCTCTTTCCATCATTTTTGCCATCGAGAGCGCTGCACTGACGAGCTCCGACGTTTCGGTGTCATCGGCGGGCACTCCGCGCTCCGTGACATCAAGCCAGACGCGATCAACGGGAACCGTTCGCTCAACCAAATCGATGAGCGCTTCAAGAAGACCTGAACCCACCGGATCGAGACGAGCTTTGATCAGGCGGACGAGCTCATGATCGCGACGTATCGAGTAACGTCGCCGCGCACCCTCAGGGTTCACCTGCCAAATTCGTGATACGTCTGACGTTTTATGGCGACTGCCATATTGCCCTCGATGAACGAAGACCTCACGTGCCTTGCGTCGTACGTCCTCTGCGATTCGCTGCAGCGGCTTGTGGATTGCATCTGGGGGGCGGGCAATCGCCTTCCGAATGTCGATGCGCCAGTCATGATCGGCGGTGTTCGGAATATCGATCCGAATCCGAGCCAGTCGGCTCGGTTCATCCCGCGTCCAGGCGCGGCTCCCTCCGAGGCCCAGCCATCCGCCCGCCGATAGAAGACGCTTCTGTCGGTACACATAGAACCCCTGTTGGGCCGTCCACCCATCAGGTCCTCCGGCCTTCTCGAAATCCGTCTCATTGCGAAATCGATCTCTGTGAGGCAACACAAATCCGCGCACACGAACCCTACCGCCTGGTCCGTTGATATGTTGTTCTGGATTTCTAATCGTGGAATCATCGCTTTCAAGGAAGGGGTCCCACGCCTCAACGCGGCTGCCATTGAGCGTGATCGTCAGGTGGCGAGCATCACCGGCAATGAATCGGTGAAACACCATTCCAAGATGAGCGTCAACGCGCTCGAGATCGGCCAGAAATGCCTCGTAGCCGGGCCGATCGTCCGATCGCCCGAAGTCGACTTTCCGCCAAACTACGAGCGTGCCTGTCTTGCGCGACTCCAATCGAGCCAGGATTTCCCGAGGAAGAGCAACGTCGCCCTCGATCAGATTCCACCCACCGCCATCCTTACGAAGCTCATCGATGTCCCATGAGAAGCATGCAAGCCCTGCGGATGTTTTCGAAGCGACTGTCAGCAGTCGGCACTGGGACAACGACGCCGTTTTTAAGCCAAGCCCGAACCGGCCGAGGTCTTCATCCACTCGCGCTGCGTCTGGACCAATGCCGCCGAACCTCATGGCCTCGACAAGTCGGTCGGCGACCATGCCGCTGCCGTCGTCAAGAATCCATGCGACGGGTTCGCCATCATTCCATTCCCAGTGTATCTCTATGACCTTCGAGTGAGCCGCTATGCTGTTGTCGATGATGTCGGCAATGGCAGTCTCGAGCGAATAGCCCACGCCCCTCAGAGAGCCGACGAGGGCGGAAGCTGATGGAGGTACGGCGCGCGTTGGCACAGCGGAAAACCAAAAAAGTCCAGAGGGAGGGCGCAGCGGGGAACTTACCAGCGGTTGCGCTCCCTGGCGAGACCAACAGCCCCCAGTGGGACATCATGAGCCCGGCCAAGCGTAGCGCCCTCATGAGCCGCATCCGCGGCCGGGACACAGGCCCGGAAAGAGTGGTGCGGAAACTCCTGCATGCGATGGGTTACCGCTTCAGATTGCATGCTCGTGACCTGCCCGGTCGGCCAGATATCGTCCTTCGATCGAGACGCGTTGCCGTCTTTGTCCATGGCTGCTTCTGGCACCGACACGACTGCGGACTGGCCTACACGCCGAAGACACGTCGCGAGTTCTGGCAGCGCAAATTCGATGACAATGTGAGGCGCGACCGGCGGACCAGGGGCGAACTGGAAGCCGCAGGTTGGCGGGTGATCATTGTCTGGGAGTGCCAATTGGATGACCCGGCCGCCTTGGCGGATCGTTTGGCCAAGCGCCTGGGGCCTCCCGGTTGCGCTCACAAAGGTGCCTCATCGGTCACGCGTCGGAAGACGCGGAGGGAAACTCGCGATCAAGCCAAGACTTTACGGCTTCAACGTCGGCGTGTCCGTTCACTCTGAGAAGCCCAACAATGTCAGCCGCAGCGATCACAATGATGGGGTGCTGATCTTCTTTGATCTCTCGATAGGCCTGCAAATCGACGTAGCTCGTTGTCACCAATATGCCGAACTGCCGATGACGGAGTCTCGATATCAGACGTGACATTTCCCGGACCCCGACCGAATTTTCGAGTGCGTAGCACTTTGCCTCCAATGCGAAGTCGACAAGAATCGAACCAACCCCATGCCCGAGTCTGAGCTTACCTATCGCATCTCTTCCGCCATCGCGTGACGGACGGGTCAGATCGAGCTCAGTGATGTCGGGCAACATCAGACGCGCGATCACCGCGGCGCATTTTTCAAAATCGTGCGGCCGTTCTGTGAAATACTGATGCACAGCGCGAGCAATGGCCACGTCGTTCGGACTCGAAGGAAGCTGCTCGATTTTGGTTCGATATTCGAGCGACCTAGTGGATTTCAGCGGCCGATATCGCCCCTTGTCGATCCATTCGCGCCAGGCAGCCGGCGCGTGTGCCGCATGCGGGGAGCCCGCAATCACCTCTTCGATCCAGACACGTTGCACTAGCGGAATATCGAGAATTGTGAACCGGGCGCGGTAGTTCTGGAATCGTAGACCGTTTGCGGTCCGCCAAATAGCAACGAGATCCTCGGCAACCTGCTGTTCCGATGTTCCTGGCACCGCGACACCAAGGAACATCACGTCTCGCCGCTCACCCGTGTTCGCGAACACGAAAACTGGCGGGACATTCTTCCGGCTCTGGGCTCCCGAGTATGCGGCGGCAAAGATGCGTCGCAGGAGCTCATTGCCATTTCTGGGAGTAGCGTGGAGACCTCGTCCCGGATGCTTATTGTCGCCGTAGTAAGTAAAGACTCCGGTTTCTCGATCCACCTCATCGGGCCAGTCTGGGTCGCTGAGGCTCGATGTAAGGGCGACGATTTCGAGGGCATCCAGCCTTCCACGAAACCGAAATCCGCCCATGTTGCCAACCTTCAGAAGCCGAGGGAGCGGATCATCGCCGGTCCTTGTCCCGCGGCTCTGGTACACAGCGTCAACATGAAGATCAGCCGTTCCAAGCGCATCAAATGGAACGACTCTTCCCTCCACACGCATCGCGCTCTCCCCAGCCCATCATCACCCACGAAACACTGGCCTGGCAATGTCCGCCAAACCTGGTAACCTGCCGCGGCGCGCCGGCGCGCCGCTGCCTACGACGGAATTCCAATCAATGAAATCGCCTCGCACTATTGCTGGCAAACTAGCTCGGCTTGGTGAGCCCCAGGCGCGCTTGCGAGTCCTTGATCTATTCGCAGGCTGCGGAGGTCTGAGTCTCGGATTTCAGGGAGCCGGTTGCGAAATTGTCGCCGCAATGGAAACCGACGAACTAGCCGCCCGATCGCATGCAGTCAATCTCTTCAAGGGCTGCTCAAAGGATCTGGTCGAGCTGCATGCCCGGCCGCGCAATGTCGCGACGATGGAACCGGAGGAGCTCTGCGAGGAGTTTGGGCTAGGCAGTGCCCGTGAGGCCTTCGACATCATAGTAGGCGGGCCGCCCTGCCAAGCCTATGCACGTGTCGGACGCGCAAAGCTGCGCGAAATCGCCGACCATCCGCGCGCCTTCAAAGTCGACCCGCGGGGAAATCTTTATCTTCGCTATCTCCATTACGTGGATCACCTGAAGCCGCTCGCGCTGCTGTTGGAGAATGTGCCTGATATCCTTAATTATGGTGGCCACAATGTCGTGCAGGAAATGGTCGAGGTCCTCGACGACATGGGCTACGACGCCGCCTACTCACTCATCAACGCTGCCCATCACGGCGTACCGCAGATGCGTGATCGTGTGTACCTGATTGCGTTTCGGAAGGAGATCCGTGCAACCATCACGTTTCCGGCAGCGACACACCAGTGCGATCTTCCGCGCGGATACGCCGGCACCCGTGCGGTCGCCCTGAAACTGATCGACCTCTTGGAGACGCAGGGCTTTGTGAAGGCCGACACGGGCCACCACAACCTTCCGCACGCCGTGAGTGCTCACGATGCTATTGGTGATCTTCCTCCGGTCACTCTTCATCTGGAAGGCAAGCTGAGACGAGGAGCGCGACGCTTTACTGAGGGGGTTCGGTACCGCAGGACGGCATGGAAGAATCTGTCCTCCTACGCGCAAGCGATGCGATCGTGGCCTGGATTTGAGGCAGGTGACGAAATCTACGATCACGTGCTGCGATATCTACCGCGCGACAGTCGCATCTTCGAGGCGATGGAACCGGGAGACGAGTATCCGCGGGCACACCGCATTGCCCTGCGTCTGTTTCACTCAAAGGCAAAACGTCGCGGGCTGGGGCCTCGAACTGCCGAATGGAAGGCGCTGCGCAAGGCGATGGTGCCGCCGTACGACCCAACGAAATTTCCAAATCGATGGTGGAAGCTCAGGGCCAACCGTCCTGTCCGAACGCTCACGGCGCATATCGGAAAGGACACATATTCGCACATCCATTACGACAGCGATCAGGCGCGAGTAATTACAGTTCGCGAGGCGGCGCGGCTTCAATCCTTCCCAGACGGATTTGTTTTCGCCGGTACCATGAACCCTGCTTTTCGTCAGATCGGCAATGCCGTTCCACCGATACTCGCGCGCCAGATCGCCGTTGAGATCGTGAACAACCTTCGCTCGGCGATCTTTCCGGCCTTGGCCGCCGCTGAGTGACCCAACGCGAGCCGGTTTTCTTTCCATGCCCACCCTTTGTCAGACATTTCGGAGGGAAGCGGGGCTGGTGTGGAATCACATGCGCAAGGCGGCCAGCGTTGGACTCTCACTCAGCGAAGAGACCCTCACCGAATGTGCTCTGTACAACATCGCCGTTGCGCATCAAGGCACGGATATCGTGGTCGATCTGGCCACGAAAGCGGCAGAAGCCAAGCACGGGGCAGATTGGGAATGGTGGCTTGTTCGCGGAAAGAAAGGGCTGGGCTTTCGGGTGCAGGCCAAGCGGCTCTTTGCCAACGGCCGCTACAGTAGTCTCACCAAGCCAGGTCCGAATCCGTATCTGCAGCTTGACAAGCTCGTCTCTGCATCGGCCGGCGCTGGATTTGAACCACTGTACTGTTTTTTCAATTTTCTTCACTCCCACGGCCAATTCAATGGTCCCAACCTTTGCAAGCACAGCTATCGAGCACCGAGCTTCTGGGGCTGCTCGCTGGCATTTCCCGATCAAGTCAAGAAAGTAAACTCGACGAAGCTGTCGCAGCTAAGGTCGATAATGTACCCATGGCATATGCTTGTCTGCGAATCTGCCAAGCTCGATCTCATCGGAGCAGCAACTCGGTTTGTGACCACAAGGGGCCAACGAGACCACGCAATCGGCCCGCGTGAATTACCATTTCACGTCAGGAGGGCTGATCGAGCTTGGCGATCAGCGACGTACTGCGGACGCTCGCCGCTACTTGGACGATGCCTATTGGGATACAGACGGCACACCCGACGACAATATTGCGGGCTTGGTCGTGTTCCGGGATTTGCGTGATTGAGGCCTTCCGCGCTGCCCCCGGGTCGAATAACTCTCACATGAACAACCGGAATGCATATGACCGGGGCTCAAGCCTGGGCATGCGCTTTACAACGTTTGCCAGCATTTTGGCGAAACTCAAGGTGACCGGCAGGCGATCGTAAGGACCATCATTGTTCCAATCCATTTTCGAGAGCGCCAAGACTTCGCGGCAAAGGTCATCCATCGAGCCCGTGCCAGCATAACGGACAAGGAGGAGTGGATCAGGAATGCCCTTACCTTCCTTGAAAAAATCAGCACGACCGTCCCGGGTCACGTCTGGCAAATTACCCTGTGTCCACAAAAGCATTTCGTAGTCGCCAAGCTGGAAAGTAGAGCCCCGGCGGCAGGGATACGCATGTGACTTGCGTGGTGCCGAGATTTGGATTCCACGCCACCCGCATGACTGCTGGACATGGACAAGCTCGACGTTGGGCGTGTGCAGCAGTGCGTCAAAACAGCCATCGACTTCGTACGGCTTGAACTCGGTATTCTTTTGTACGACCACGCGCCGTGGAAACTCACCCGCATGCTTCCGCTGATAAATCGCTAGGCTGCGCGCGATCACTTTCATCATTTGATCGCGGCGCAGAAAGGGATTCCGACCAAAAAGCTTGATGCCTTCGGCCTCGTAGGCAATGAATTCGAGACCTGACCCTTCGGCGTCGAAGACTTGGCTGCAACAGATCGCGTACCGATTTTCAGTGCCCGTGCCGGGCCGCAAGGCATAGTCGATTCCGATAAATGCAGTGCCTGGCTCGGAGTCGGCCAATACCCATGGAACGCCGCCGGCCTTGGTGTAAAGGGCGACGCCAAGGCGCCACGTCACGCTGCAACGGCAGAAGTAGCCAAGCGCGCCTGTGTCCGTATCCGTGACGATTTGCACACAGATGCCTTCGGATGCCGCGATTGCCTTAAGGTAGTCATGCAAGTCGAAGTCTTCGGTTGCGAGCTCCTGGAAGCCCGCCTCCCACTGCTTGGTCAGATAAATGATCACAATATCGAAGTCGTGCCGGAGGTTGCGAAGTGCGTAGAGCGAGCGGGTCAGCGCTTCTGCCAGCACGGCGTGCGGTTTTGGCGAATGCTGAACTTCCGTTGTCAAGGCAGCAGGCAGCTCGATGGAGGTCGGTCCATTGGGCAAGATCAGTCTCACGCCGAAAATTCTTGAAAAGCCTGGAAAGTCCGGAAGATAGTTCCGGCGCTCGCGCGGCTTGTGTGATTGATGCAGTTCGTGAACAAGATCGGCAATGCGCTTGACACCACCTTGTGGGGCAATCACGGCGAGACGGATCGGATCGGAGACGGCTGACAGCTTGTCGCGACTAAACGGGCCGTGATTTATCAGGCCACGAAGCGGATGCACGTCAATGGCGTCGCGCGGATCGCCGCCGAACCGAAGCTTGGGTTCGGGAAGCACCAGATGGCCGGGCAAGGCATAGGGCTTAGCGGCGGTCGGCATCATCGGCTTGCCCCGCTGAATCCAGCAACGCGGTAGATTTCGAACTCCGCATCATGGCCATCGGCGATTTCGAATGCGCGAAGTCTGACTGATTGCTCGTCGCCCACGATCAAGCGAGTCCAGCCTTCAAGCATGGCATTACTTTCGCGGTTGCGGCGGCGAGCCCGACGCTCGCGCGCAAACTCACGCGCACGCTCGACATCCGCAAAAGGCGTCTCGTCCGTGATGTTCAGAATGACGCGCGGCTCCAGCAGAAGCCACAGCGCGTTGAGCTTGCAGTCAAGCCGAATCTCACAGACCTCCGACCAGTCCACGGAACCAATCGTTCCGCTGAGCCGGTCCACAGGCTTCGCGTCGGACGAGTTGAAATCCGAAGGCTTCACAAAGGCGGAGTTGGGATAGAGCAGTTGACGCCTGCCGCGCTGCGTCGGAAGCAATCCGGATCGGCGACCCAGGGCGCGGAAAAGCGCGTTCCGCAGCAATGCGCGGGTGCCCGTGGCGCCGGTGAGTTGATCCGGCGAAATCGCGTGCGTGTCGAACGAGGTAATCTTGAACGGCTCGAACGCCTTGCGGATGTCAGCGTCCCGTCCGAAGGCAAGAACACCAAGTTTTGCTCGCATGGCTATAATATCAAGGCCTGATTTCTTGATCGCGTCCTGCACTTCGCTCGATCCACCGATATCGCAGACGGCGAGCCGGCAAATGGCAGGATAGGAGACGATCGGCAACGCATTGGTGCGAATGGCCGGGATATTGGTGACGCTGGCGCGCGGAACGATCTTGGCGAGCCGGGGCCGCGTGGCTCCCGCGATGCGACCGATTTCCTTTTCGGTTTCTGGCAGGAACCGGACAATGTCGGCAAAGAGCTCGTCGAAGGTCTCGACCTCGATCACATGTGCGTCGAGACCTTTTGCCATTGCGGCCTGCATCAAGGCGCGGACGGCGGGATAGAGTTCGTCCTGATAGCGCTTGAACCAGAACAACCCGCCCGGGAAGCTGTTGGGCATCTTGACGGCGGCATGGAGCGTTTCAATCACGGACGCATCGCGACCGCTGTAGCCGATGACGGCCAAGCCATGCCGTCCGCAGCCATCGACGAGACACGCGCGCATGTCGGCGTCTTGCTCGCGGAGTTCTGAAGCAACGTTCTTCAGGCGCTCCGACTGGTAATCACCGTGGAGCTTGCCGTAGGTCGGCCACCGCTCCTCGATCCAGGCCTGACGAATTTTCTTGGGCTCCGCCAAATCGGCTGTGACAAGGCGCCCCGACCCGCCCATGACCGTGAAGGCAGCGTCCTCCAAGGCGCGATCGAAATTCGTTGTCCAGGCCGCCCGACAAAAGCCCTTCTGCATAAGAAGCGCCAGCGCCAGATGGCCAAACGAGGGCTTGCCCTCCTCTATCTCGCGGTCGATATAGGCGCGTCGGTCCTTCGCCGATGGATAGGTGGCCTCGAAATAAGAAGCGTACTCGTCCGCCGCTGCCTCCGGTGGGAAGGTGCCCTTCGCGTCAAAGTGCGCCTGCAATTTTCGTCGGACGACAGGATCACCCAGGTCAGAGACGACCGAGAGCGGCTGCTTCTTCTCGGAGCAATAGAGATTGCGCTTGAACTCCCAGATCATGTCCGATGCGGTTTTGATGCCGGCGGCGCGCGACGCCCCGGCGCCAAGAAACCACATGATCTGAGCTTTCCGCATTTGAAACATGCGGAGAAAAGTCGGCAAGTCGAGAGTCTTCTCGTCGGCAGCGAATGGAAGCGCAGTTCCTTGCTCTCCCGGCTGTGAAGGATTCGCGCGCATATTTGCGATGGTCAGGCTCAACATGAGAGCGGCTGAGGGTTAGAGAGCCACCGGCCATCAGGCAGCGACTCGCTGATCAAGCTTACAGGAGCCACGAGGGGATGTTAGCGGCGACCTTGAGCCTTCCACCGGCGCGGGACATTCCAGGAATCCCGTGCCATGTGGCTTGCTTTCAGCGATCGTGATGCGAACTCGACCGCGCAAAAATGCGACATATACGCGACCATTCCGTCGCGATGATTATGGCGCGCTGAAGCGCCCGCCTGAGTTATTGATTTCAAAAGAAAAATGGCGCGCCCGAAGAGATTCGAACTCCTGACCCCCAGATTCGTAGTTCCGCTGCCATGCATTTCCAGTGATTTCGGGCGTTCTCTGGCGATGCGGTTTTCCTTAATTTCTCGGCTTTTTCCATCGCTGGGAATTTCGGGGAAACAGGGGAGAACATCGCCGGTGGCGACACGGTGGCGACACGGCGGGTTAATTTCTTGCGCTGGAGGAAGCCATGCCGAAATTGCGGATCACCGAACGCGCGCTGGCGGCGCTCAAGCCCGCCGCGCGCGCCTATATCGTTTACGATACTCGGGTCATCGGCTTTGGCGTGCGCGTGATGCCATCGGGGCGGCGGTCCTACGTTGTAGAATATCGCCCGTATCCCCGCGGGCGCAGCGGGCGCAAGCGTCGTTTCACATTCGCCGCTGTCGGCGACCTGCCGCTCGAGGCCGCGCGCGAGCGGGCCGCGAAGCTGCGGCTCGAAGCGCGCGAGTCCGGCGCCGATCCGCTCGAAAATCTGCAACGCGATCGCGCCCGCGAGACCGTTGCCGACTTGATCGCCGATTTTCTTGATGACGTGACGGCGCGCCGGAAAAAGCGCACGGCG
>Ga0070740_10000909_pt1 | contig 47406 bp, 48 predicted proteins | sample Coa_R2_FD_67286 | JGI IMG/M metagenome (GOLD analysis project Ga0070740, IMG submission 67286) | Surface soil microbial communities from Centralia Pennsylvania, which are recovering from an underground coalmine fire - Coalmine... | ecosystem: Environmental > Terrestrial > Soil > Unclassified ... | reverse complement strand
CGTCTCGTTGGTGAAAAATGGTCCCGCGTCGAGCCCCGAAATTGGCGGAACGGCCGCCCGCGAACCGGTCGCAATCACGAAACGGCGCGCGCGGATCGCGCGCTCCCCGACAGCGACGGTGCGCCGATCGGTAAACTTCGCCTCGCCTCGGATGACAGTGACGCCGAGGCCGTTGAAACGCTCGGCCGAATCGTTCGGTGCGATGGAGGCAATCGCACGCTGCACATGCTCGCGCACTTTGGCGAAATCCACGTCGGCCGTGGCGCGTACGCCGAAAAGCAACGAAGCGTGCGCTAGCGCCGCGCGCTTGGCCGCCGCCAGAAGCGCCTTGGACGGCACGCAACCGGTATTGAGGCAGTCGCCGCCCATTTTTTCGCGCTCGATCAGCACGCAGGAGACGCCGAAGGCGGCTGCTGCGGCGGCAACCGACAGGCCGCCGGAGCCGGCACCGATCACGCAGATGTCGGGTGTCAAAACCTCGCCCACGTCCCTACCCCCGCCGGTCCGAAGCCTATCACAGCGCCGCGCGCGACCGCGCGCGCAGCCGCTTCACGACAGGCGGAACGAGGGCGAGAACGCCCAATGCCGCCAGGGCGCCGACCAACTCGGGCGTTAACACGTCACCCGCATTAAAAGCGAGACGGCAACCAGCCTGTCCCGCGGCCATGCAAGCGTCATAGGCGCTCTTCTGCGCCGCGATGACGCTGTCGAGCCCAGTGCCGGCAAAAGCGTAGACCAGCCCCCCAGGGATAATGCCCAGGGCGGTCGCGCCGACAAACGTGGCGAGACGAACACCGGCGAAGGCCGGGACCACATTGACCAAACAGAAGGGAAACGCCGGCACCAGGCGCAGGAACAAGAGATAGCTGAAGGCATCGGCACGAAATCCCTGCGCCAGCTGGCGGGCGCGCGGCCCTGCGCGCTTGAGCAGCGGTTCGCCGAGCGCGGTGCGCGCGATCAGGAAAATCACTGTTGCGCCCAAGGTCGCCCCGGCCACCGCCGCGGCGGCTCCGACTACAACGCCGAACAAGAAGCCGCCGGCGATGGTGAGGAATGCGGCGCCAGGCAGCGACACCGCCACCGCGGCGGCATAAACCGCAATATAGGCGAGTACGGCGAGCGCGCGGTGCTGGGTCACCAGATCGTCGATTTCAGAACGATGATGGACCAAGGCCTCGAACGAAATTGCGCCGCGTCCGAACACGACATAGGCCGCGACCGCCACGGCCACCACAGCGCATAAGAGGACAATGCGGCGGACGAGGCTTACCGGCCGGGGGCTTTCCGACATGCGGACTATATACACGGCTTGCGGGCGGCGCCGGAGCCCGGCTCACCCTCTTGTGACGCGTTGTGAGCCCCCGGCTCGCATTGACGCGCCGGACCCCCTCCCTTATAAGCCGCGCAAAATCGCTATGCCGGCCCGCTCGCAGCGCGGATTTGAACGGCGAAACGGCGATATCAGCGGAGCAAACCCGTGAAGCGGACCTATCAACCGAGCAAGCTCGTGCGCAAGCGTCGCCACGGTTTTCGCGCGCGCATGGCCACCAAGGGTGGGCGCAAGGTGCTGTCGGCACGGCGCTCGCGCGGACGCAAGCGCCTGTCCGCCTGAGGACGGCGCCGGACCGCATTGCTCGCTTCGATGGAACGACTGAGGCAACGGGCAGACTTTTTAGCTGCGGGGTCCGGACCAAGGGTTACTGCGCCCGCTTTCCTGTTGCAGGCGCGCAAGCGGGAAGACACAGGACCGGTCCGTTGCGGCTTTACCGTTTCGAAGAAAGTCGGCAACGCCGTCGAACGCAACCGCGTCCGCCGGCGTCTGCGCGAGCTGGTGCGGCTCTGCGGCGGGAACCGGATGCGCGAGGGCCACGATTACGTGCTGGTCGGGCGCCGGGCCGCCCTAAATGCGCCGTTTGCGCGCATGATGCGGGACTTTGACGGCGCGCTCGAGCGCATACATGCGGGGCGGGGAACGGCACAACGGGCATCCGATGTTTGACAGCAACAACAAGAACACCATCATTGCCATCGCTTTGTCGGCGCTGGTGTTGATCGTCTGGCAATATTTCATCGGCATGCCGCAGCAGAAGCACCGCGAGCAGCAGGTGCAATCACAACAGATCGCGAAGGAGGGAAAGCCCGCGCCGGCCAGCCAAGCGCCGCAGGCGCCGACACAGCCAGCCGCGCCTCCGCAAGCACCGGCGGCGGCGCAGACTGCTAGCGCGGTGAGCCGGGCTGATGCGCTCAAGGACTCCCCTCGCATCGCGATCAAAACCGGCAGCGTGCAGGGCTCGATCGACCTCAAAGGTGGGCGCATCGACGACCTGTCATTGTCCAAGTTCCACGAAACCGTCGATCCAAGTTCACCGGCAATCGTGCTGCTGTCACCCTCAGGGGCGCCCGATCCGTTCTATGCCGAGTTCGGCTGGACGGCCGCCGCCGGCGAAAAAATCGCGCTGCCGACTTCGGACACTGTGTGGAAGCAGGAAGGTACCGGCGAGTTGACGGTCGATCATCCGGTGACGCTGGTCTATGACAATGGTCAGGGGTTGCAATTCCGCCGCACAATTTCCGTCGACGACAAATACCTGTTCACCGTCCGCGACGAGGTGACGAACAAAGGCGGCAGCCCAGTCACACTTTATCCCTATGGGCTCATCTCGCGGCACGGCACGCCAAAGACCGCCGGCTATTACATCCTGCACGAGGGTCTCATCGGCTATCTCGATGGCCTGCAGGAATACACCTACAAGAAGATGGAAGACCTCAAGCCGAATGCGGCGGGGGTCAAGGCGGTCGATTTCAACGTCACCGACGGCTGGCTCGGCATCACCGACAAATATTGGGCGGCGACGCTGCTGCCGCCGACCGACGCCAAGCTCAAGGCGCAGTACACAACGGGGATGATCGGCAGCACGCCCACCTATCAGACCGACTACTTGATGGACGCGCGCACGGTCGCGCCGGGAAGGACCGCATCAGCGTCGACCCGGCTGTTCGCCGGCGCCAAGGAAGTGGCCGTAGTGAACGGCTACGAGAAGCAGCTCAACCTCAACCATTTTGATCTGCTGATCGACTGGGGCTGGTTCTATTTCATCACCAAGCCGCTGTTCAACGTGATCGACTATTTCTACCACCTGGTCGGCAACTTCGGCATCGCCATCTTGATCGTCACCGTACTGATCAAGATCGCTTTCTTCCCGCTCGCCAACAAATCCTATGCCTCGATGGCGAAGATGAAGGCGGTGCAGCCGCAAATGCAGGCGTTGCGCGAACGCTACGCCGACGACAAGGCCAAGCAGCAGCAAGCGTTGATGGAGCTCTACAAGAAGGAAAAGATCAATCCCTTGGCCGGCTGTTTGCCGATCGCCATCCAGATCCCGGTGTTCTTCTCGCTCTACAAGGTGCTGTTCGTCACCATCGAGATGCGGCACGCGCCGTTCTTCGGCTGGATTCACGACCTCTCGGCGCCGGATCCGACCAATCTCTTCACATTATTCGGGCTGCTCCACGTCGATCCGACAGTGATCCCGATCGTCGGCCAGTTCTTACACGTGGGTCTGTGGCCGCTAATCATGGGCGTGACCATGTGGGCGCAGATGAAGCTCAACCCCGCGCCGCCCGATCCTGCGCAGGCGATGATCTTCAACTGGATGCCGATCATCTTCACCTTCATGCTGGCGAGCTTTCCGGCCGGATTGGTGATCTACTGGGCCTGGAACAACACGCTGTCGGTTGCGCAGCAATCTGTGATCATGAGCCGGCACGGCGCCAAAATCGAGCTGTGGAATAACATCAAGAATACCGGCGCCCGCATCATGCGGCTGTTCCAAAAGGCCTGAGTGACGTGCACAAGCCGTCGTGCGACAACGATCGCATGGCGGGCGAATTCACGGACAGCGAAATCGAGTCGGGCCGGCGTCTTTTTGCCGCCGATTGGCATTTCATCGCCGCGGCCGCCTCTCCCACGTCGCTGCCGCCGATGCGCGGCCTGGAGATCGCCCTTGCAGGGCGGTCGAATGTCGGCAAGTCCAGCCTGCTCAACGCGCTCACCGGCCGCAAGCACCTTGCGCGCACTTCGCGTACGCCGGGGCGCACCCAGGAGCTGGTATTCTTTGCTGCTGACAAAAAGTTCACCCTGGTCGACATGCCGGGCTATGGCTATGCCGCGGCCGCCAAGGTGAAGATCGCGGCATGGACAGGGCTGATCGATGCGTATTTGCAAGGCCGTGCCAACCTCGCCCGCGTTTATGTGCTGGTGGATGCGCGGCATGGGCTGAAGGATACCGACGGCCCCATGCTCGGTGCGCTGGGACAAGCCGGCCTCAGCTATCAGGTCGTTCTCACCAAGATTGACGCGCTGACATCGGCGCAGTGCGCAGAACGGATCGAGCAAACCGAAACCGAGCTGGCGCGCAGCGCCGCCGCGTTCCCACAAGTGCTTGCAACATCGGCGCGCAGCGGCGCAGGCGTTGCGCAGCTACGCGCGGCTATCGCACGCTTGTTGGCGGAGCGGCGATAAAAACGCGGCCGGCGAGTCCGGCCGCGCTTTGCGTTCCCTTACGCTTGCCGTCAGCTCAGGCGGCGAACGGGGAACCGGTTGAACATGCTGATCATGGCGTTGTTCATGCCGTTGCCGGTGACCAGGATGGCGGAGCCAAGAACCAGCAGCGCCACAAGATCAAGCGGCAGCGTCGCAACGCCCGAGACGGCGAGAATGCCGAGCACGATCGCAGCGATACCGGCCAACGCCTGCGCGCCGGCGGTGCTCGCGGCGGTGCCGCCCATGATCATCTCGGACCCCATGAAGCGTGCCTTCATGCTGAACAGGTTGAACATGGAGCTGCTGCTCAGCACCAGGGCGGCGCCGAAAGCAATCACGGCCGCGGACACCAACACGGTGGCATGCAAACCCAGCAGCGCGAGGATGCCGAGGATGATGCCGGCCAGGCCGGTCAGGAAAACCGCGGCCAAGCCGCCGCTGCTGCCCTGGAAGCCGACGCTCGCATCGGCCGTCGACAGCACGTTGACGTAATCCGTGACGATGGACGTGCCCTCGATCAAGAGGGCGGCGCCGAATACGATCGTCGCGATGGCCAACAGAAAGTCCGGCGCCGTGCCTGCTAGGGCAATGATCGCCAGTACGATGGTGGCAACGCCGCCCACGGCCTCGGCAAATATGCCGCTGGTTTCCGTGGTGGCAGTTGCAGTGGTTTGTGTAACACTCATGGAGAAACCTCCTAAGTTGGGGAACGGCGGCACGCGCCTGAAATGTCGGGGCACTGCCTGCAGCGGCCGCCAGTTCCGGCCTCTCGCCCCACACTCTCGGGTCGGACAAATTGCCCGAGGGTTTCGCAAAAGGAACGAGTTCGTAGCCGCTCGCGTTCCGCCAACGTTCGGAATTCAATCCGGCCCGGCGAAAAACGAGCCGGAACTTGCCTCTTTCGCGCTTCCGCGGCGGGGTTTACATATCGCCGCCGGAACACGGAACTCCGTATGACCATTTCCCCCCAGGATCAGGCTCGCATCCTCTCGGAAGCGCTGCCGCATATGCAGCGCTACGACGAGGAGATCGTCGTGGTGAAATACGGCGGCCATGCCATGGGTCAGGAGCAGCTGGCGCGCGACTTCGCCCGCGACGTGGTGCTGCTGGAACAGACCGCCATCAATCCGGTCGTCGTGCATGGCGGCGGCCCGCAGATCGAAGCCATGCTCAAGAAGCTGGGCATCAAGTCCGAATTCGCCGCGGGACTACGCATCACCGACGAAAAGACGGTGGAGATTGTCGAGATGGTGCTCGCCGGCTCGATCAACAAGCAGATCGTCGGCTATATCAACGCTGCCGGCGGCAAAGCCATCGGACTTTGCGGCAAAGACGGCAATATGGTCCAGGCGCGCAAAGTGAGTCGTACCGTGACCGATCCCGATTCCAATATCGAGAAAGTGATCGACCTCGGTTTTGTCGGCGAACCGGAGAAGGTCGACATCAGCATGCTCAACGAGGTGATCGGACGCGAGCTGATCCCGGTGCTGGCGCCGCTCGCGACTTCGGCGACCGGCGGGACGTTTAACGTCAATGCCGACACCTTTGCCGGCGCGGTGGCCGGCGCCCTCAAGGCCAAACGCCTGCTGCTGCTTACCGATGTGCCCGGCGTTCTCGACAGGTCGAAAAAGCTCATTCCCGAGCTCTCGATAGCCGACGCGCGCAAGCTCATCGCCGACGGCACCATCGCCGGGGGCATGATTCCGAAGGTTGAGACCTGCATCTACGCGCTCGAGCAGGGCGTGGAAGGCGTCGTCATCCTCGACGGCAAGGTACCGCACGCCGTCCTGCTCGAGTTGTTGACCGACCACGGCGTCGGCACGCTGATGCACCGATAGACGAACATCGTTCCCGCCTAGGGCAGTGGAACGAGCTGTTCAATAGCAAAGCCTCGTAAATTGCTCGGCACGGCGATGTGAAGATCGTTCACAACGTCGCGGGCTGAGAGGACATCGGCCGACTCTCGTCCCGGCGCGGACAAAATCAAATTGACCGCAAATGAGATTGCGATCACGGCTGCTATGTAGCCCGAGATTCTTTTTGCCGACAAACTCACGTCGGCCCATGACCATGCCGGCCTCCAGTGGTGACGCACGGCAATAAGCTCGTAGGCGAGATTGCGGCTTATTGTCCGCACCGCGGTCAATGTCTGCATCGTAACCTCCTCACTTCCCACCCAGCGCATGGCCAGCGACTTAGATCGAGATGGGATTTTTCTATGTGAGCTAGGTCACTGTAGACCTGTGTTCGTCGTCACATCGGCGCCGGCGCACAATGCAGAAGCTGCGCGGGTCCTATCCCGCGTCCAATGTCGAGAATGCGTGCTTTTTTGTTTGTTCAGAGGCCCGCAGCGCCAAGACTCTGCAGCACGTCGCGCGCCCGCCCGACATCGGCCGTATCAGCCCCTTCGTCAAACCAACGGCACACCGGCTCCAGTAGCGCACGCGCTTCATTTTGTTTTCCGCGCGCCCGCCAGAGTTCGGCAAGGCTTGTGACAGCTCGTAATTCCAGAGACTTTGCGTTTTGACCTCGCGCGATCTCGATTGACTTCCCAAGATGAGCTTCAGCTTCGCCAATATTCGACGGGTCGAGTGCCAAAAGAAATTGCGCCCTTTGCCGATGCAATTCTGATTCCCACGATTTGCCGGTGGCGACATTGGCTACCGCCTCATCGAGAATCGAGAGCACATATTCATTTTCGCCAGCCTTGGCGTGCAGGTCGGCCAGCCAGCTCTCCATCATTGGCAGCATGAAACCGACGCCGTGTCGGCGCGCTTCGGCGATGCCCCGCGTCATCTCGGTGCAGCCCTCTTCGAGGCGGCCGAGTTCGCCGATCGCGCGGCCTCTCGAGATTCTCGACAGGATCGCGTAAAGCGAGAACCGCTGCTCTCGTGAGATATCCAAGCTCTTTTCCGCAGCCTCCAAGGCGCGTGCGGAATCGCCGCGCAACAGGTGCACCACGGAAGCCATATAATGAGCGAATGCGATGGTGTACGGGTGATCAAGCTCTTGGGCCAATGCGAGCGCTTCCGACACGCGCGCCAAGGACCGATCGGGATAGCCGAGAAACCACAGGTCCCATGACAGCAGCAGCAAAGACGCGGCCTGAGGCTCCACCATATACAGACTATAGAGCGGCCCTTTCCCCTTACTCGAAAGCCTGATCGTGTTCTCGAAGTGATCGGCCGACGATTGGAAGTCCCCAATCGTCAACAACGTGCTGCCCATGACTCTGTGAGCCACCATGAGCGGTACGGTCTCGGACAGGGCGCGCGCTCGCGACATGAATTCGTCCGCCATGCGCAATGCGTCGTCGTTTTTGCCGCTCATCCACGAGTGACCCCACAAGCCAAACAGCGCCTGGAAATATTCGGGAACGCTGCCGAGTCGCAGGCACAACGTCCTGGCGCGGGAGAATGCTTCGCGGGTTTCCGCCGACGCATACCCTTGGACTGCGATCAGCGGTATCCCCAAGGCCAGTTGAAGATCGATCTCTTGCTTGTTGCGCTCGGGTGTCTCCGGCAGAACATTCAAAAGCTGAAGCGCTCTGCGGAAGCTCGCGATTGCTTCGACATTGGCCGAACGCTTCAGGGCACGTTGACCTGAACCGAGCCAGCAGCCAATCGCGAATTGGTGATTGCCCGCCTCCTGATAGTGATGGGCGAGGACTTCAGGCTGACTCTCGACAAGCTCGGGATAGTCCCGTTCCAGAATAGCAGCTATATCCGCATGGATCTGCTGTTTCTTGCTCCGCAGCAAAGAGTCGTAGATCGCATCGCGCAACAATGCGTGTTTGAATGCGAAGCGAACCGAAGGTGAAATTCCGACCCGATAGACGATATCGGCGTCTTCGAGAAGCGAAAGCGCCGACTGCATTTCGCCCTCGTCGATTTGCGCTGCGGCCGACAACAGATCGTAGGAAAACTCGCGACCGATAACCGCGGCGATTTGTGCGAGTCGGCGGCTCGGGGCGACGCGATCCAGCCGTTCCATCAAGGCGTCGCTCAAGGTTTCGGGAACTCGAACCGCCGCCGTCTGTTGCGCACGCTCGGAAAGGGCCCGCGCCGGCGCAGGCGCGCTTAGAATACTGGTGGTCAGTTCTTCGATGAACAGAGGCACGCCGTCGGTCTTTTGCACGATCTGGTCGATCACCTGCCTTGGGATGCTCTTGTCCCATACGAGATCGCGGATCATGTTCTTAACTTCCCGGTGCGACAGCCGCGTAAGGGAATGCGTCGTGATGTTCGGATGGGTGATCCACGTGGGACGGAATTCGGGCCTGCACGAAACAATCAGCAGCACACGAGCGCGATCGACCCGGCTCACAATCAGCTCGAGCAGCTCAAGCGTCGATGCATCCAGCCAATGCGCGTCTTCGAATATGCAGAGCGTCGGGGACTGCTGGGAAAATTGGAGAAGCACATCGACAAGCGCGCTGATCGTCCTGTTCTTTACCTGTTGCGGTGTGATCTTCGAGAGCTCGCGATCATTCTCCAGCGGAATCGACAGCAGGTTGGCGATCAGGGGCAGCGGCTCCGTGAAGCCGCCGGTTGGACGCGGAAGGTACGTCCGCAGTTTTGCGATCTTGTCGGCCGCGGATTCGCGAGCGCTGAGCTGAGCCGCCTGTTCGATCTGCTCGATCACGGGGAAGAATGCGCTCTGCGTGTGATACGGCGAGCCCTGATGGAGGAGGAAGAGGTGGTTTTCCTCCTGGACGCGCGATTTAAGTTCATGCAGAAGCCGCGATTTTCCCACTCCCGGAATCCCAGAAAGCAGGATGACTTGACCGTCGCCTTCTTTGACTTTCTTCCACCTGTCGAGCAGCAAACTCAGTTCGCTCGAGCGGCCGGCGAGCGGCGTGAGAGATTCGGCATGCGCAGCTTCAAAACGGCTGGCGGCACTCTTTGCACGATCGACGCGGTACACATGAACAGGCTGCGTAATGCCCCTGAGCTCCTGCAACCCGAGGTCATGCAAATCGAAAGCCGCGGAGACGAGACGTCTGGTGGACTCGGAAATGAGGACGCTGTCCGGCGTGGCCAGCGTCTGCAGACGCGCGGCAATATTAGGCGTCTCCCCTACCGCGTCCATCGACCAGGAGTTCGTGCTATTGGCAATTTCCCCGACAATGACCGGCCCCGTGCAAAGGCCGACCCGGCAGGACAAGGTCGCCGGCCCGGGAATTGCGGAAACTTTGGATACCGTTTCCAACGCCGCGTGAACCGCGCGAACGGCGGCATCCTCGTGCGCGCGGGGCCAGCCGAAAAACGCCATGACGCCGTCGCCAAAATAGCGCGCGACGCCGCCGCCATAACGCGTGATCGCCGCGTGACATTCTGCACGATAGGCGTCGATCAGCTTTTGTAGGTCCTCGGGATGCAGCTTTTCTGAGAGCTGAGTAGAGCCCACGAGATCACAGAACATGACGGTGATCTGACGGAATTCGGCTTCGCGATGTTGGAAAGAAGATGCCGGCAGCTCAGCATCGGGCAGGATCGCGCTCGCCGGCTCGGCGGCACGCTGCTCCGTCGTCAATGCACCGATCGCTCGAAGCAGCTTTTTGCGGTGGCCTAAAGAAATTCCGAGTTTTTCCAAATCATTTTCGTTCAAATCCGGAAGAACAGAATAGTCGATGTTGTTTTCTGCGAAGATTTGAGCGTATTGGCCCAAACCGTGTCCGCCCAGCCACTCGGCCAAATCCGTCGATCTGTTCGTCATTTTGTGCGGAGGCTTTACCGCCGCCGCCGCCTTTCGTTGCCCGCGTAAGCGCAAAAACAGCTATCGCTGCACTATCGCCTTCGACTTGGGAACCTTTGTGGCAGAAAATAGCACGTCTGTTTCGCCGTTTCGACTTGCGGCCGCACAACGGCGCCACGTCACGCCGGCTGGCCGCATCTTTCGCCTTCGTGGCGCAGCACAACAGCAATAAATCTCGCGCTAATCGGCTCTTGCGGACGCCACGTCGTGCTTTTGAACGCCTGAAAGGCCTGTCATGTGCAGGTAAGGGAGCGGTTCTCCCAACGCCCGCTCCATCTCTTCGCGCATCTGCGCCTCGGATTTGAGAAGCTCGTTGTTGTATCCCTCCGCCATGATCAGTGCCGACCGATAAGTCTCCTGAACGACTTTGATGCGGTCGTTTGCAGGCAAGGAGGCGACGAACTCGATGGTCTCATCGACGTGCGCCGCTTCGCTGCCGAGGCTGCTATGGCTTCTGAGGAAGCGAGTAGCGTCGACACCCTCCGGGCAGAGCGCGCGTACGTTGTCGATGTCGCTGTCCTCCTTAAGGGCAGCGATGCGCTCCAGGCAGTAGGAATAGCCGATGCTGCCGATCGGATAATCTTCGGCGCAGAGGTCATCGAAGCGCTTGCAGAGCGGCTTAATGCCTTCGGGAATGAAGCTGGCGACGAGCCGGTCGCCGGGCACACCCAGCGCACGCAGGTCCTTGAGCGCGAGCCGGTCGTGGCCCGTCTCCTCGCGCGCGCGGTCTTCGAGGTAGGCCGCAACCTCGGGCCTTCCCAACTCCTCGAAGCGGCTCTTGGCGCGGCGGAGATTCCGAGGCGTGTCGACGGAGGTGTGATAGGCGCCGACCAATGCGACGATATAGGCGATGAGAGTCGGCTCCGGTCGCGCGAGCCGCGCTTCGATCGTGGAAAAAGCCAGGTTAATCGCGCCGTCGAGCAGCCCGATCGTGCTGCCGAGCGAGCCCGGACCTTCCATCGGCGCCGCGAACGGATCCAAGCCTCCTTTGGTGCTGCTCCGGTTATGAAACCACACCTCACCCGACTCGCGCGCGATGATCGAGATATCGTCAGTGACGTTGACCCACTCTGTGACCGGCCGTGTCATCTAAACAACCTCCATACTCGAATGGTCGCCAGCGATTGCTTCCAGAGATGCAGTCCGGTCCCAGCTTCGACCGCTGAGACGAGAGGATCGATTTGCAGCAGCGCTAAATTCCGTTGGGGGTCGCCGCCATCAGCAACTTGGCTGTTTCGAGCAGAGACTTGCCCGCAGGACACGTGCCGTCGTGATTTGGAAGCACGAAGACCAGTTCATCTCCCGGGCGGTTGTGGCTGTAGCCGGCTTCATACTGCGTTTCGGTGATGACGACGGGCGTCTTCGACGTTCCGTTCCAGTAATAGCCTCGCTGCGCGAACAAGGCTTTGGCGTTTGCAGGGTCCAACAGCAATTTTTTGAAATCTGGATCGATCCAGGCATCGACGACCATCTGCGCGAGCGCATCGCTGGGCGCGATTGAAAAGTCGGCTACCTGATCGGTCTTCGCCTTGTCCCGGAAAATACCTCTTGGCATGTCGCCCTCCTTGAGGAAGCGCTCGGGCATCTGCTGCTTTTGCTGCTTGCTGCCGGTCCCGCGCTATACCGTACTCTAGTTGTGGAACTTCGGGGCTGCAAGCCGAATAGGGCGGACGCTAAAGCAGTCATAACTCATCGCGTTTTGCGCCTGCGACATGATGGAGGTGCAGAACCCGTTATCAAACAAGACCTGCAGCTCTCGGTTCGAACCCGGATACTCGCCGAATTAGTGCGGTAGCATGACCGCATGATTCGCGGTTTCAGCACTCTCGCCGCGGCAGGCGCGCTGCTGGCAGCGACGCAAGCGCAGGCGGGACTCACTGTATGCAATCGCACCAGCTATCGCGTCGAGGCGGCGATCGGGCTGGAGAAGCACGCAAACGTGGCAACGCGCGGCTGGTTTCGCCTCGATCCAGGCCAATGCAAGCTGCTGGTCGACGGCGATCTCGATGTCGATATGGTTTATGTGCACGCGCGCACCCCGCAGCTCTACGGCAGCGCGCCGATGCCGGAGACCGGCCAAGCGGAATTGTGCGTGCGCCAGGGAGATTTTAATTTTGCCGACGGGCGAGGCTGTCCGGTTACGCAGCAGGCGCGTTTTTCCGCGGCGCATCCGGGCGAAACGGCGAACGGTCCGACGGTCAATCTGGCGGAAGAAGCCGACTACGACGATGCGCAAGCGCGCTTGGCCGGCATCCAGCGCTTGTTGGCCATTGCCGGCTACGACGCTTATCCGATCGACGGCGTGCCGGGCGCCAGAACGCAGGCGGCGCTCGGCAAATTTCTCAGCGACCACAAATTGCCGGCCGATGCGGCAAACCAGCCGAATTTCTTCGACACATTGATGGCTGCCGCCGCCAACCCGGAAGGCAGCGGATTTACCTGGTGCAACGACACGAAATACACGGTGATGGCCGCAATCGGGGTCGTCGAAATGGGCGCCATCGTCACGCGCGGCTGGTATCGCGTGGATGCGGGGCAGTGCCTGCGCCCGGACCTGCGCGGCGATCCACACCGGCTTTATTCGTACGGCGAGGCGGTCGATGCGAGCGGCCGCGCCATCAAGCGTGACGACAAGGTGCTGTCTTGGGGCGGCAATGTGCCGCTCTGCACGCGCGACGGCAAATTCGACCTGAGCAATCACAAGGATTGCGCCGCGCGCGGCTTGAATTCCGCCGGCTTTGCGGCAATCGATGTCGGGGCCAATCCGGCTACGGTCGTGCGCTTCAAGGAGCCGTAACGTGCCGCCAAAATCCGCTCGATCGCCGCGCGATTTTACCAGCATCGACACCTGGGTGTTCGACCTCGACAACACCCTTTATCCGCATCACCTCAATCTGTGGCAGCAAGTCGACGACCGCATCCGCGCCTATATCGCAAATTTTCTGCAGGTGCCGCACGAACAGGCTTTTCGCATTCAAAAGGACTATTACCGGCGTTACGGCACCACCATGCGCGGGCTGATGGCCGAGCACGGCTTGCAGCCGGACGACTATCTGGAGTTCGTACACCAGATCGATCACTCGCCTCTGACGCCCAATCCGGCGCTCGGCGCGGCGCTGGAGAAACTGCCGGGCCGCAAACTCATCCTTACCAACGGCACCCGCGCGCACGCGGATGCAGTGATGAAGAGACTCGCCGTACACGACCATTTCGAGGGCGTGTTCGACATCGTCGCCGCCGAGCTGGAGCCAAAGCCGGCGCCGCAGACCTATGCGCGTTTTCTAGAGCGGCACGCCGTCGATCCTCGGCGCGCCGCCATGTTCGAGGACCTCGCGCGCAATCTGGAAGTGCCCCACGCGCTCGGCATGGTGACCGTGCTCGTGGTGCCGGAGGCGCAGCGCGAGGTGTTCCGCGAGGGCTGGGAACTCGAAGGACGCGAAGCGCCCCACGTCGATTATGTCACCGACAACCTCGCCGGTTTCCTCGAGGGCATTGCGGTCGAAGCCTGATCAAGTCGGCGGCGCCGGGACCATCTGCTGCATCAGCACCGCGAGGCCGATCCCGGCAACGCCGGCGCCGACGAGCCGTAGTTTGACGGCATCCTTGCGCGCGAAGGCGCGCGCCGCGGCCATGGCGCCCATCGCGACCGCACTCTGGATGACGGCAAGGCCCAAGAGATACGCTGCGAGCGGCGTGCGCTCGGCGCCATAGATCGACTCGCCCAGCGCGTAGCCATGGATCAGTCCCACCAGGACAAAGAGCCCGAGTGCCGTGACGACAGGCAGGTCGCGGTGCGACAGCATGACCGCGCCCAGCAGAATGACGGACAGCGCGACGAGGATCTCGTCGGCGGGCACGGTCACCGCCTGCAGATGGACGGCAACGCCGCACATCATGGCAACGACGAAGGCGAGGGCCAGCCAGCCGCCTGCCCGGTGCGCCGCTGCCAGGCAGCCGATGGCGACCACGGCGGCGAAATGATCGAGCCCGATGATCGGATGGCCGAGGCCTGACAGGACGCCTTCGGTGAAAGTCGCGGGCGTACGGCCGCCCATAAGATGATGCGCGAAAGCCGGCTCGGCCAGCAGGGCAAGCGCGGCAAACACAGCGAGCGGACGAATGACAATGCGGATCATGGCTTTCTCTCCCCGGCCGTGGAGCTTAGCGTCTCGCCCGAAGCTTGACATCCCCTTTCCCTGCCACGACAAACCCAGCCCGAACGGCTGGGACGACATGACGGCCAAACTCGCGACAATCATCGACGACGCCTTTGAGGCGCGCGACAGCATCGGCCCGAAGACCAAGGGCGCCGTGCGCAAGGCGATCAACGAGGCACTCGATTTGCTCGATTCCGGCAAGGCGCGCGTTGCCGAGCGCGGCGACGATGGTCGTTGGCAAGTCAACCAGTGGCTAAAGAAAGCTGTGCTGCTGTCCTTCCGCCTCAACGATATGAGCGTAATCGCCGGCGGCCCGGGCAAAGCCGTGTGGTGGGACAAGGTCGATTCCAAGTTCAAGGGTTGGACCGCGGCCAGATTCAGGAAAGCGGGTTTTCGTGCCGTGCCTGGCTGCGTCGTGCGCCGCTCGGCCTATATCGCGCCCGGTGTGGTGCTGATGCCGAGTTTTGTGAACCTCGGCGCCTACGTGGATTCCGGCACGATGATCGACACCTGGGCAACGGTCGGCTCCTGCGCGCAAATCGGCAAGAACTGCCACATCTCCGGCGGAGCCGGCATCGGCGGCGTGCTCGAGCCGCTGCAAGCGGGCCCCGTCATCGTCGAGGATAACTGTTTCATCGGCGCGCGCTCGGAAGTGGCCGAAGGCGTGATCGTGCGCCAAGGCTCGGTGCTGTCGATGGGCGTCTATCTCGGCGCCTCCACTCGCATCGTCGACCGCAGCACCGGCGCCGTAACGCAAGGCGAAGTACCGCCTTATTCGGTCGTGGTGCCGGGCAGCATGCCGGGCAAGAACGGCGGACCGGCGCTTTACTGCGCGGTCATCGTCAAGCGCGTCGACGAGCGCACGCGCAGCAAAACCTCCATCAACGAACTGTTGCGAGACCAGTAGATGGCTCGCATGCACCGGCCAAAGGTCCGCTCATTCCCGCGTAAGCGGGAATCCAGACCACAATTGCAGACACAGCGCGCTTTCGCTCTGGGTCCCCGCTTTCGCGGGGACGAGCGGACGGTGGCACGGGCGCGAGAGCCCAACTGATGCCCGCCGATCCCGTCGCCATCGCCCGCGATCTTTTGCGCTGCCGCTCGATTACGCCGGCGGAAGGCGGCGCCCTGAAATACCTGGAACACGTGCTCAAGGATGCCGGCTTTGCCGTGCACCGCCTCGCTTTCAGCGAGCCCGGTCAAGACATGGTCGAGAATCTGTACGCGCGGCTCGGCAGCAAAGCGCCGAACCTGGTGTTTGCCGGCCATACCGATGTGGTGCCGCCCGGCGACGAGAGCGCCTGGACGCATCCACCCTTTGCCGGCGAGACGGACGGCCGCGAACTTTACGGCCGCGGCGCGGTCGACATGAAGGGCGGCATCGCCTGCGCGCTCGCCGCCGTGCTCGACCATCTCGCCGAGCGCGGCCCGCCGAAAGGCTCGATCTCGTTTTTGATTACCGGCGATGAAGAGGGCGTCGCCGTCAACGGCACGCCGAAGCTGCTGAAATGGGCGGCCGCGCGCGGCGAGACATTCGACCATTGCATTCTCGGCGAGCCGAGCAATGTCGAGGCGCTCGGCGACACCATCAAGATCGGCCGTCGCGGCTCGCTCAACGGTCATCTGATCGTGAAGGGCCGGCAAGGTCACGTCGCCTATCCGGAGCGCGCCCACAATCCGATTCACGGCATGGTGAAGCTGATCGAGGCGCTGCAATCGGAGCCTCTCGACAACGGCACCGAGCATTTTCCGCCGTCGCATCTCGAGTTCACCTCGGTGGATGTCGGCAACAAGACCGTCAATCTCATTCCCGGCGAGGCGCGCGCCCGCTTCAACATCCGTTTCAACGACAGGCACACGCTCGATTCGCTGAAGCTGCTGATTGCAGCACGCGCGGACAAGGCCGCCGGCGGCAAGATCGCCTTCGCCTTCGAATGGGAGCCGTCGAATGCCGGCGTCTTCGTCACGCGGCCCGGCGCATTCACGGAGACCGTGACGAAAGCGATTGAGGAGGTCACCGGCCGCAAGCCGCATCTCTCGACCTCGGGCGGCACCTCGGACGCGCGCTTCATCGTTGCGCATTGTCCGGTGGTCGAATTCGGACTGGTGGGGCAGACCATGCACCAGGTCGACGAGCGCGTGCCGATCGCCGACCTGCGCGCGCTGACGGCGGTTTATCGCAAGGTCATCGACCGCTACTTCGCCTGAGCCAAAGCTCCGCCGCCCCTATTCTTTGCGCGGCCCGGGGCAGGCCGTCTCCCTTTTTCCTTCCCTCCGCAGAGGGAATGGAGCGCCGGGGGGCGCCAGGGCGCCGGCGAAGCGCCCTTTGAGCGGCCCTTGCGATCGGGCCGCCCGCGCGCCTTGCGAGGGCGCGCGCCGGTCCGACGAGACCGGCTGCGCCCCCTGGCGCTCCATCCGTCAAGCCCGCGCGTTGCGCAAGCTTGACACCGGTGCGCGTTGTCGGCGCACCGTCCCAGGCCGATCCGCCGGCGCGCGTCATGACAGCGCGCCGCGGCCGATCCGGGACGATATGACTATATTCCGTAGGATTAAAAGTCAAGGGTTCGAATAGTCTACCCGCATGAGATAAAGCCCTTCCGGCGGCGCCACCGGCCCGCAGGCGGCGCGGTCGCGCGCTGCCAGCGCGCGCGCCAGATCGTCGGCGCTCCATTTTCCTTCGCCGACCGCCACCAGCGAGCCGACCATGGAGCGTACCTGATTGTGCAGGAAGGAGCGCGCGGAAGCCTGCACCGCGATCTCGTCACCGTCGCGGGCGACGTCGAGCCGGTCGAGCGTCTTCACCGGCGACTTGGCCTGGCATTCGCTGGAGCGGAAGGTGGTGAAATCGTGTTTGCCGACGAGACACTGCGCCGCCGCATGCATCGCCTGTGCATCGAGCAGACGCGGCACGCGCCAGGCGCGGCCGAGATCGAGCGCCAGATCGGCGCGGCGATTGAGGATGCGATAGAGATAATGGCGCTTCACCGCCGAGCTGCGCGCATTGAAATCGGCCCGCACTTTTTCCGCCAAAAGCACCGCGACCGGATGCGGACGCAGATGCGCATTGAGCGCGTCGCGCACAGTGTCGGGATCCCAGTCTTTGGCGAGGTCGGCATGCGCGACCTGGGCGCGCGCATGGACGCCGGCATCGGTGCGGCCCGCCCCTTGTAGCTGCACCTCCTCGCCGCTAAAGGCGGCGAAGGCTTCGACCAGCACACCCTGCACGGTTTGCCGGTCGGCTTGAATCTGCCAGCCGGCAAACGGCGCGCCGTCATATTCGATGGTGAGCTTGTAGCGGGGCATTATTCCTCCGCTCATCCCCGCGAAAGCGGCGACCCAGAGGCACAATAACGTACGCAACATGCATCCCTGGATTCCGCCTTACCCGGGAATGAGCGGGGGTTAGGTCGTCGTATCATTTCAACACCATTCCCCTTTTCACAGTCGCCCCGCGCAGGAAATCTTCGGCCCTCATCGGCTGCCTGCCGGCGCGCTGCACCTGCAGGAGCCGCACGGCACCCCCGCCGCAGGCGACGGTGAACCGGTCGTCGAGCACGGTGCCGGGCACGCCTGCCCCGTCGCCTTTTGTCGAGCGCAGCGCCTTCACGCGCACCCCGTTGAGTTCGCACCAGGCGCCGGGGAACGGCGATAGGCCGCGGATCCGATTGTGCACCTGTTGCCAGGGCTTGCCCCAGTCGATGCGCGTCTCTTCGTTGCCGATCTTGGCCGCGTGACTGACGCCGTGCTGCGGCTGCGGCGTCAACGTCAGCGAGCTGCGCTCCAACGCCGCCAGCGCGCGCACCATCAGATCGGCTCCGAGGCGCGACAGGAGGTCGTGCAGTTCACCGGCGATCATGTCCGCGCCGATCGCCACGCGCTCAATCATTGCGACCGCGCCGGTATCGAGTCCCTCGTCCATTTTCATGATAGTGATGCCGCTTTCCGCGTCGCCGGCCATGATGGCGCGGCTGATCGGCGCGGCGCCGCGCCACCGCGGCAACAGCGAAGCGTGCACGTTGAAGCAGCCGAGCTTTGGCGCATCGAGGATGGGTTTCGGCAGGATCAACCCATAGGCGACGACCGCGACGGCGTCGGCATTGAGCCCGCGAAATTCAGCCTGCGCGGCCTCCTCGCGCAGCGACTTCGGCGTTCTTACCGGCAGGTTCAATTGTCTTGCCGCGCGCTCGACCGGCGTCGGCTGCATTTCCATGCCCCGCCCCGCCGGCTTTGCGGCGCGCGTATAGACCGCGGCGATGTCGTGCCCGGCCGCAGCCAGCGCCGACAGCGTCGGCACCGCAAAATCGGGTGTGCCCATGAAGATCAGGCGAAGGGACATGCTGGCGCGATACCTCATGGCCGGGCTCGTCGCGGCCATTGAACGACTTTTCTACTTTATCTCAGCAAGGAGCTGGATGCGCGAGACGAGCCGGACACGCCGGAAATAGCTCAGCCGATGTGGTGCGACGGCTCTTTGTCCTCAGCAAATTTCACCGGCTCGCCGCGCTTGGCCGCCTTCTTGAACTTCTTCAGCACCATATCGCGTTTGAGCTTGGAAATGTGATCGATAAACAAAACGCCGTTGATGTGATCGATCTCGTGCTGCAGGCAGGTAGCGAACAGGCCGGCGGCCTCAACCTCATGCTGTTTGCCGTCGAGATCGAGATATTTCACCTTCACCGCGCGCGGGCGTTCGACATCCTCGTAGTACTCGGGAATCGACAGGCAGCCTTCCTCGGCGACCGCCATTTCGTCCGACCGCCAGGTGATCTCCGGGTTGACGAAGACCTGCGGCGCTTTCGGCTCGTCTTTCTTGGCAAGGTCCATGGTGACGACGCGCCTGGGTACGCCAATCTGGATTGCGGCAAGGCCGATGCCCGGGGCGTCATACATCGTCTCGAACATGTCCTCGACCAATGCGCGCACCGATGCGTCGATCTTGTCCACCGCTTGCGATTTCAGGCGCAGCCGCTTGTCGGGCAAAATGAGAATGTCGCGTTTGGGCATGGCGGCGATGTAAGGGTTGGGCCAAGCGCGGTCAACAAAGCTTTCCCCTTGAGATATGGGCATTATCGCCCTACCGTTCGCCGTTCGTTCGCCAGCCGGCGATTCGGGGTAGAAGCAATCCATGGTGCAGGACGTCCTCTTTGTGCTCGCCGCGATCATCGCGGCCGGAATTGCCGCGATGATCGTCCTGTTGCTGCGGCCGCGACATCACGTTGACGCCGCCGCCGAGCAGCGCCTCGCCGATCTTAATGCCCGCATCCAGGCGATGGGCGAATTGCTGGCGAAAGCGCAGTCGCAGCTTCAGCAAACCGTGCACGAGCGGCTCGACGCCGTCAGCGCGCGGCTCGGGGAATCGATGCAGAATCAGGCGAAGCACACGAGCGATCATTTGCAGCAGTTGCACGCCCGGCTTGCCGTCATCGACAGCGCGCAAAAGAACATCACCGATCTTGCCTCGCAGGTCACGACGCTGCAGCAGGTGCTCGGCAACAAGCAATCGCGCGGCGCCTTCGGCCAAGGGCAGATGGAGGCGATCATCAGCGACCGCCTGCCCAAGGATTGCTATCAGTTTCAGGCGACGCTCTCCAATCGTGCGCGTCCCGACTGCTGCATTTATCTTCCCGGCAGCCCGGCGCTGGTGATCGACGCCAAGTTCCCGCTTGAAGCGGTTACCGCATTCCGCGACGCCCAAAGCGACGAGGAAAAGAAAGCCGCAGCCGCCCGTGTTCGCCAGGACGTGAGCAAGCACATCGCCGATATTGCCGACAAATATCTGATCCCGGGCGAAACGCAGGACATGGCCTTGATGTTTGTGCCGTCGGAGTCGATCTATTGCGACCTTTACGACGGCTTCGACGATATTTTCCAAAGAGCTTATCGGGCAAAGGTCACGATCGTATCGCCGTCGCTGCTGATGCTGGCAATCCAGGTCATCCAGCAAATCCGCAAAGACGCGCGCATGCGCGAGGCCGCCGACAAGATCTTGGCGGAAGTCGCCCTGCTGGTCGGCGACGTGCAGCGGCTCAAGGACCGCGTCGACAATCTCGACAAGCATTTCGGCCAAGCGAACAAGGACATCGAGCAGATCGTCACCTCGGCCGAGAAAATCCTCAACCGCGGCGAGCGCATCGGCGCCGTCGAGTTCGGCGATGCGCAGCCGAGTCCCGAGATCATCCCCGCGCCGATACGCAAGCTCGAGGCCGGCGAATAGCGCATGACCGTGTCGCCGACCGCGCCGCGGGACGCGCCAGCGCGACCCTCGATAGTCCAGGCCGCCGCGGTCTATTTTCAGCCGCGCGTGCTGATCGTGATGTTTCTCGGCTTCTCCTCCGGTTTGCCGCTCGCGCTCTCCGGCACGACGCTGCTCATCTGGCTGCGCGAATCCGGGCTCGATCTCGGCATCATCGGGTTGTTCGCGCTCGCCGGCACGCCTTACACCGTGAAATTTCTCTGGGCGCCGGTCATCGACGCGCTCGATGCGCCGCTGCTGTCGCGCTGGCTCGGCCGCCGCCGCGGCTGGCTGGTGTTCACGCAAATCCTGCTGATGGCCGCGATCGTTCTGCTCGGCCTGTGCGAACCGGCGCAATTTCACTGGATTGTGGTGTTCGCGGCCGCCGTGCTGGTGGCGACGGCATCGGCGACGCAGGACATCGTCGTCGACGCCTTCCGCATCGAAAGCCTGCCGGAGAACGAGCAGGCGGCGGGCTCCGCCGCCTACGTGGCGGCCTATCGTATCGGCATGCTGGCCTCGACCGCCGGCGCCCTGTTCCTGGTGAGCGGCTTTCAGGCGAACGGCCTCGATCGCGATGCAGCCTGGCACTTCGGCTATGCGGCGATGGCGCTGCTGGTGCTGATCGGCACGGCGACGGCGCTGCTCGCCACCGAGCCCGACCGCTCGGCGGCGGCGGAAGCGGCGCACGCCGGGCAGAAGCCGCTCGCACGCGTCGCGGAAACCGCCGTGGGCGCTTTCAAGGATTTCATGAGCTACGACCTTGCGTTCGCGGTCCTCGCCTTCGTCGTGCTGTTCAAGTTCACCGATGCGCTTTCCGGCGTGATGACCGGGCCCTTCGTCATCGACCTTGGATTCTCGCGCAACGAATACGCTGCCATTGTCAAAGGTGTCGGACTTGCCGCCCTTCTTGCCGGCGGATTCGCCGGCGGCTTTATCGCCAAGGCGCTGCCGCTCGCGGCGAGCCTCTGGTTCGGCGCCATCGTGCAGGCTGCCGCCAACTTGTCCTTTTCGTGGCTCGCACTGGTCGGACGCGATCCGACCGTTTTGGCGCTTGCCATCATCGTCGAGAACTTCACCAGTGCCATCGGTACGGTGATGTTTGTCGCCTATCTCTCCGCGCTCTGCCGCAACCCGCTGCACACGGCGACGCAATACGCGCTGCTCACTGCCCTTGCCGCGGTCGGCCGCACCTACCTGTCATCCGGCGCCGGCTTCATCGCCGAGCAAACCGGCTGGGCCTGGTTTTTTGTCATCTGCGCGCTGGCAGGCCTGCCCAGCCTTTTGTTGCTGTGGTGGCTGCAGGCACGCAGACATTTCAAGCTGCTGGAACCGAAATCGTAGAGGTTCCGGTTCCGGGCGTCGGACGGGAACGATCGATGTGGCGCGGCGTTTGGCCTCCGGATTCGAAAGGAGGCTCTCATGCGCATGTCTCTCAAGCTCGCTCTGAGCGTCTGCGCGCTTGGCGGCGTGCTCGCCTATCCGGCCGCGGCCAATGCGGAGCTCTATTTCAATCGCTACATGGACGGGAGCTGGCTCAACGCCGAATACAACGACGGGATCTGCCACTATTACTACTCGCACAACGCCGCCGACGGCGAGACGCACGTCAACCGCTACGGCGATTGCTCGCGTGTCGCCATCGGCCCCAACGGCGAAGCGATTCCCGTCATGCCGCAGGCGCTCGCGGTTCCGCCATACTGATCCGCCGGTAAACTAAAACAGCGTGCGCTGCTTGATCGCGGCGGCGAGCGTGCCCTCGTCGAGATAATCCAGCTCGCCGCCGACGGGTACGCCGTGCGCCAACCGCGTCACCTTGACGTTGGCGCCGGCGAGCAGCTCGGTGATGTAGTGCGCCGTGGTCTGGCCGTCGACCGTCGCATTGAGCGCGAGGATCACCTCTTTCACCTGCGCATCATGCGCGCGCGAGACGAGGGCCTCGATGCTCAGATCCTGCGGACCGACGCCGTCGAGCGGCGACAGCGTGCCGCCGAGGACGTGATATTTGCCGTTGACGGCATGGGCGCGCTCGAGCGCCCAGAGGTCGGCCACGTCGGCGACCGCCACAATGATCGAAGCATCGCGGCGCGGATCGGTGCACACCGAGCAGGGATTATGCGTGTCGATGTTGCCGCAGACTTTGCAGACCACGATCTTTTCCATCGCGGTTCCCAGCGCGTCGGCGAGCGGCGCCATCAGCACTTCGCGCTTCTTGATCAGATGCAGCGCGGCGCGCCGCGCCGAGCGCGGCCCCAAGCCCGGCAGGCGCGCCAGCAACTGGATCAGGCGCTCGATTTCGGCTCCGGCGACCGCGGCCATGTCAGTCGGCATGGCCGGGTTTGTCCCAGCCATGTACGCCTTCTTTCGCTCTCAAGACGTGGATGCCCGGCACGAGGCCGGGCACGACGGCTGAGGGGCGCCTGCGAAACATCTATCCCAAGCCCAATCCCGGCGGCAGCGGCAGGCCGCCCGTGACGGCCTTCATCTTGTCTTGCAGCACGGCCTCGGCCTTGCGCCGCGCGTCGGCATGCGCGGCGACCAGCAGATCCTCGAGGATTTCTTTTTCCGATGGCTTGAGCAGCGAATCGTCGATCCGCGTCCCCTTCATCTCGCCTTTGGCGGAAAGCTTCACGCTCACCATTCCGCCGCCGGCGGTGCCCTCGACCTCGATCTGGTCGAGCTCTGTTTGCAGCGCCTGCATTTTCGATTGCAGCTGCGCCGCTTGTTTCATCAGGCCCATAAAATCGGCCATGGCATCAATCCTCTTCGCCGCCCGGCATCTGATCGTCGCCGTCCTGCGCAGACGCCGGCTCCGTCACCGCCACGATCTTGGCGCCGGGAAAGCGATTGAGCACCGCCTGCACCAATGGATCGGCCTGCACCCCGCGCTCGATTTCGGCCTGACGCGCCTCGGTCTGCGCGCGCACCGTCGGCGCGCCTTGCTCCTTCGACACCACCACGATCCAGCGCCGGCCGGTCCATTGCGCGAGCTTGCGCTGCAGATCGTGCACCAGCGTCTTCGCCGCGGCAGGCTCCAGCGTAATCTCGAGCTGGCCGTCCTCGCAACGCACCAGCCGCACGTCGCGTTCCAGCGCGAGCTTCATGGGAATATCGCGCTTCTCGGCGGCGAGCGCGATCAGTTGCTCGAAGGAGCCGATGCTCAGCGTCGGCGGCGCGCTTTGCGCCACCGGATCATCGGCGAGGCGGGGCGAGACGGCCGCGGAGCCGCGCGGCGCGCCGCGCGGCGAATCGAAGCGCGATGCAACGCTCTGCGAAGGCGACGGCCCGCCGCCATTGCCCGGCGGCGGCGCAGACGCACCGCTGTCCTCGGCGACCGCGCGCACGATTTCGTCGGGCGTCGGCAAATCGGCGGCATAGGCGATGCGCACCAGCACCATTTCCGCGGCGGCGAGCGGGCGGCCGCAGTCCTGCACTTCGCCCACGCCTTTGAGCAGCATCTGCCATGTGCGCGACAGCACCCGCATCGAAAGCTGCGCGGCAAAAGCACGGCCGCGGACGCGCTCGGCTTCCGACAGCGACAGATCGTCGGCAACGGCAGGGACGACCTTCACCCGAGTGACGAAATGGGTGAACTCGGCGAGATCGGAAAGGACGACGGCCGGGTCGGCGCCGATGTCGTACTGCGCCCGCAATTCCTTCAGCGCCGCTGCGGCGTCTCCCTTCATCAAGGCCTCGAAGAGATCGACGATGCGCACGCGATCGGCAAGGCCGAGCATCTGCTGCACGTCCTCGGCGCGCACGATTCCTGCCGCATGGGCAATCGCCTGATCGAGCAGCGAAAGCGAATCGCGCACCGAGCCTTCCGCGGCGCGCGCGATAAGGGCGAGCGCCGCCGGCTCCGCCTCTATCTTTTCTTTGGCGGCAATGCCTTCGAGGTGCTTCACCAGCAGCGCGGCGTCGACGCGGCGCAGATCGAAGCGCTGACAGCGCGACAGCACCGTCACCGGCACCTTGCCGATCTCAGTGGTGGCGAAGATGAACTTGGCGTGCGGCGGCGGCTCTTCCAGCGTCTTCAGCAGCGCGTTGAACGCCTGGGCGGACAGCATGTGCACTTCATCGAGAATGTAGACCTTGTAGCGCGCGGAGACTGGCGCATAGCGAATGGCATCGTTAATCTGGCGCACGTCATCGACGCCGTTGTGGGAGGCGGCGTCCATCTCCAGAACGTCGATGTGCCGGCTTTCCATGATCGCCTGGTCGTGGATGCCCATCACCGGCATGTCGACGGTCGGCTGCTTCACCGAGCCGTCGGGTAGTTCGTAATTGAGCGCGCGGGCGATGATGCGCGCGGTCGTGGTTTTGCCGACGCCCCGCACGCCGGTGAGAATCCAGGCTTGCGGAATGCGCCCCGACTCGAACGCATTGGAGATGGTGCGCACCATCGCATCCTGGCCGATGAGGTCGGCGAAGGTTGCCGGCCGGTATTTGCGCGCCAGCACGCGATAGCCGGCACCCTCGGCCGCTGCGGCCGGGCCGGTCTTTGCATTGTCGGATGACGCAGCCTCGCTCATCGTCCTCCGCTTTCAGCGTCGGCGCGGACGCTTTGGCGCGGCGTTTCTTTGATATGGTGGGAGGCTGACGAGCGACCCGAACCGCGCTCGTTAGGGCTGCTTCCTTCCGGACCTGACCCGGTTGGCGAGTGGCTCGTCCACCGCCAACCTCCCGGTCCCTATATCGGCGGAACGGAACGCGAATGCAAGCAGCCCCCGCAAAGTCATGCGCAGGCTTGACCAACGCATCCAGGGCGCGATCCTGCTTGTGGAAATCTTCACGGATCGCCGCACGCGAGCGCGGCCATGAGAACGCTGGATGGAATCGGTCTGGTCGCTTCACCCGCAGCTTGCCAAAGACACCGCCCCTGTGGGCGATCTCGCGCTCACGCGCGTGCTGCTGACCGACGACGCGAATTATCCGTGGCTGATCCTGGTGCCGCGGAAGCCCGGCCTGATCGAGATCATCGACCTCGACGATAACGAACAGGTACAATTGCTGCGTGAGGTCGCCGCAGCGGCGCACGCGCTCAAGGACGTCACCGCGTGCGACAAGCTCAATGTCGCGGCGCTCGGCAACCAGGTGCCACAACTGCATGTGCATGTGATCGCGCGCCGGCGCAGCGACGCGGCTTGGCCGAAACCGGTATGGGGCGCCGCGCCGGCCAAAGCCTATGATGCGCGGTCACGCGACAGGCTGATCGTCGAATTGCAGCGTGCCTTGCAGACTGCGCCTGCGGCCACATAGCCGCGATCACCATCGACGGCGGATTGCGCCGCCGCGGCCGCCATGCGACTTTCCGCGCGCATGCCGCCCCGCCTCGAGCTCGGCCCCCGACCTCCCCTCGGCTATACGCAAAGCCGCATCGACCGCGCAGCCGACAGGCGCACCGACGCGGCGGCGCTCGCCGCTTATGCCGCCGATCCCCGCGCCAGCGCTTACATCATCGGCTGGGATTCGATCGTGATGCGCAAGGGCACGTCGCTGAGCGAGCCTCTGTTCACCATGGACCAGGTGCGCGCGTTGGACGACGCAACGGAAATCGTCTTCCTCGGTCTCCTCGACGGCGCCCCGCGTTTCGGCGTCGGCATCGCAGCGGATGCGGCGGCGGCGTTGAAAAACCGTGACGGCTTCCACGTCACCGACTTGCGCTCGATCGCCGTACAAGGGTTGGTGGCCCCCGAGCATCTGCCGCAGCTCGCCGAGGCCAAAGCTGTCTTGCATTGGCACGCGCGCCACCGTTTTTGCCCGAATTGCGGGGCGGCGACGCAGCCGGTGTGCGGCGGCTGGAAGCGCGACTGCCCGCGCTGCAAGACCGAGCACTTTCCGCGCACCGATCCTGTGGTGATCATGCTGGCGACCGACGGCGAGGATTGCCTGCTGGGGCGCAGCCCGCGCTTTGCGCCGACCATGTGGTCCTGCCTTGCCGGTTTCGTCGAGCCTGGAGAATCCATCGAAGACGCCGTGCGCCGAGAGACCCGTGAAGAAGCCGGCATCGTCTGCGGACGCCTGCGCTACTTTGCCTCGCAGCCGTGGCCCTTCCCAACGTCGCTGATGATCGGCTGTCATGCGCAAGCTTTGACACGCGAGATCGTCGTCGATCGCCAGGAGCTAGAGGACGCGCGCTGGTTCAGCAAGGATGAAGTCGTATCGATGCTGTTGCGCACTCATCCGCAGAGTCTGACCACTCCACCGCCAATGGCGATTGCGCACCACATCATCCGCGCCTGGGTCGAGGGCGAATTTGCCTAAGGTGCCGACGATTCTGTGCGGTGGCATCGCCGTGCAGGACATCGTCATGCGCGTGCGCGCTTTTCCGGCGCCGGGCACGAAAGTATCGGCCTCCGATTTCATCATCACTGGCGGCGGCTGCGCCGCGAATGCCGCCTTGGCGGTCGCGCGGCTCGGCGGACGCGCGGTGTTTGCCGGACCGCTGGGCGGCGAGGACGATGCCGTGAGTCAGTGGATTGTTGCGGATCTGAGCGCCGAAGGGGTCGACTGCCGCGGTGCTGTGCGTGTCGAGGGCGGCACCGCGTCTGTCTCACTCATCCTGCTGGACGCCGAGGGCGAAAAAAGCATCGCCACCCGGCGCGGCACCGGCCTCGCTCGCGCACAGCCAGGCGATGCGGACGCACTCGTCGCCGGTGTGGACGCAGTCCTCGTCGACAATCGTTTCCCCGATTTTGTCGCGCCGCTCTGCCGCGCGGCGCACGCGCGCCACATCCCCATCGTGATCGATCTCGATCTGGCGACGAGCCCGGAGGACGGACTGCTCAAGCTTGGCACGCATGTCGTCGCCTCAATGGAAGCGCTGCGCTCAACGACCGGATGTGGCGATCCAGCAAGCGGCCTCGGCGCCCTTGCCTGTCATCTGTCCGCATTTCTTGCGGTGACTGACGGCGCCAACGGCGTGCATTGGCTGGAGCATCGCGCCGTTCGGCACATCCCGGCATTCGCCGTGACTGCCATCGATACGTTGGGGGCCGGCGACACCTTTCATGGCGCCTTTGCGCTGGCGCTGGCGGAAAGACGCGGCCTGGAGGGCGCGTTGCGATTTGCCAGCGCCGCGGCCGCGCTCAAGTGCACGCGTTTTGGCGGCGGCGCAGCCTCCCCGCGGCGCGACGAAGTCGACAGCTTGGTGAAGCGCTGATTACTGCTTGGACGGACAGGGTGCGCCGCAAGGCGCGCAAGCGCCCGCGAAGTCCTCCGGCGAGACCGCGCGCCCGCTCGAAGGGCTGGTCAAATGCTGCGTCACGATCGCGGCAAGCCCGAGCACGACGACAGCGATATAGACCTTGCGCATCGCGCTACTCCCGCGAAAGGCCGAAGAGCGGGCGCAAACGGATGCCGATCAGGCATCCTGGCAGCGCGGCGAGAAACCACACCCAGCCGTGCAGCGAACCGGAAGCGACGCCGGAAACGAAGGCGCCGATATTGCAGCCGAAGCCGAGCCGTGCGCCCCAGCCCATCAGCAGGCCGCCGACGAGCGCGGCTGCGATCGATTTGGCCGGCGGCCAGGCGTTGGCAGCGAACGGCTTGCTGGCGGCAGCCGCGGCCATGGCGCCAAAAATCATGCCGAGATCGGTGAGGCTCGACGTGTCCGAGAGGATCGAACCGGCGAGCGCGTGCTTCGGTCCCGGCCACTGCCAAAACGCAGCCTGCGAAAAATCATAGCCGAACGCGCTAAAGACTTTGGCGCCCCATACCGTGAAGCCAAAGGTGACGCTCCAGGGATGACCGCCGGCTAAGAACACCGCAATCGACAACAGGCCGATGGCGATGCCGCCAATGACATAGTTGCGTCCCGGCCGATAACTGGCGCCGCGGCGCTTTGCGACAAGCACGATCAGGGGCGCGGCAACCGCGAGGCTCGCCAGCGTCGCCGCCAGCCCGCCCCAGGGCCCCAAGTAGTCCGACGCGATCACGGGGTCGATGCCGCCCAGCGCAAGAAAGGCCGGCAGCGACAGGCTCCCGAACACAGAGCCGACGATGAAGGCAAACAGCGCGAACAGCATGCGCCCCGAGCCGCCGCCGACGGTGTAGAGCGTGCCGGAGCCGCAGCCGTTGGCAAGCTGCATGCCGATGCCGAAGATGAACGCGCCGATCACCAAAGACGGACCGACGGGCGCAATCGCGCCGCCGAATTTCGGCGATAACGCCGCCATCGGGACGATGACAATGGCGGCGATAGCGATCACGAGCATGCCACCGAGCAGCCCGCCGGCCTCGCCGCGCGTGAGAAAACGGCGCCACGAGGCGGTGTAGCTAAATTCCGCCTTGAGGAAAGCAACGCCAAGGCCGAACCCGCCGGCAATGAGCGCGGCAGATGCCGGTTGGCCGTCGAGCAGCACCAAAGAGATCAGGACCAAGGTCGCGGCGAGCGCGAGCGCCAGAAACAAGGAGTCGATGCCGACGCTCGCCCGCGTTGCAGGCGCGCCGATGGTCGTGGTGCTCATGGACTACGTCTTAAGCGGCTTACGAACCGAACCCAAGCTTCTTTTTCAGGTCGTCCCATTTTGTCCGGTCGGAAACGACGGGGCGGTGCGGATCCATGGTCCATTCCACCATCGAGCCGTCATAGAGTTTCACGTCCTTGCGGCCGAGCAGCTCGTGCAGGACGAACCAATCGGTGGCCGACCAATGGCCGGTGTTGCAATAGGTCACAACCGGGCCGGCGGGGATGCGCGAAGCGATCTTGGCAAGCTCGGCCAACGGCTTCAGGCGGTTGGCCTTGTCGTCATAGAACTCGTCGCTGTCGACGTCGATGGCGCCCGGGATATGGCCATAGGCCTGCACTTTGGGCGCGCGTTCCTTGCCTTTGAAGAACGAGGCGGGCCGAGCGTCGATGAGCGTTGCTCCGCCCGATTTTTCAATCCGCGCCACGTCGGCAAGCTCCGCCAGGCTGCTCTTGTCGGCTTCGGCATCGAGCGTCTTCGGCGTCGGTGTGGGAGAGGGGCCGCTCTCGGTCGGCAGGCCTGCAGCTTTCCACGCAGCAACGCCGCCATCGAGAATCGACACGTTCGGCACCCCGGCAACCTTCAGCGTCCAATACACCCGCGCTGCGGAACCGAAATCGGTGAAGCTCACGCCGGCAGGCACGACGACGACATGAGAGTTCTGGTCAATGCCGAGATTGCCGATGAAGTCCTGGATCTCCAGAATGCTCGGCAGCATGAACGGCACATTGTGCACGGTCACGCGCCAGCCGGGCTTGTCGTAGTCGCTGTGAACACTGCCGGGAATGTGCGCGGCGAGATACGCCTTTTCGCCGCCGCCATCGATCGCCGAGCGTACGTCGAGCACGACGATGTCCTGATCGTGCAGATGCTGATGGAGCCATTGCGGGCTCACCAGCGGCTCGGCGGCGAGAGCAGGCGCGGCGGCGACGATGGCGAGCGCAAGCGCGGCAACGGCGCCAATCCTGGAGAAGGAAATTGTCATGGAAGGTCGTCCCGTCGAATATTGGCCCCTGGGGCAGCAAAAGATTGGGCTTGATATAGAATAATTTTCTCGCTAAAGACATAGAGTGCCATGAAATAAGAATAGCATTCTATGGAGCAGGCAATTGCTGGATGTCCGTTCTAAGGAACGAAGGAACAGTGAAATGGACGCGGTGGACCGGAAGATCCTCGCCGTCGTGCAGGATGACGCCTCACTGTCGGTCGCCGAAGTCGGCCAACGGGTCGGGCTGTCCTCGACCCCGTGCTGGAAGCGGCTGCAGCGGCTTGAGGCCGACGGCGTCATTTTGCGCCGTGTGGCGCTCGTCGATCCCGACAAGATCGGGCTCGGCATTACCGTGTTCGTCTCGATCGAAACCAGCGACCACTCGCAAGAATGGCTGAAGCGCTTCGCGCAGGTCGTCGGCGCCATGCCCGAGGTGATGGAGTTCTACCGGATGGCCGGCGATGTCGATTATATGTTGCGCGTCGTCGTGCCCGACATGGCGGGCTACGATGCCTTTTACAAAAAGCTGATCGGGATGGTGCCGCTGAAGAACGTCACCTCGCGCTTCGCCATGGAGCGCATCAAGCAGACGACCGCGCTGCCGATCGCCAGCGAGGCACGCGCCGGCGCGTAATCAGGTGCAAGCGGTGCTGTTGTAGGTCGGCGCCGAAATCCGCGGCGCCATGTACATGTGGTCCGACAGGGTAATCGGGCCGGTCACTGTGTAGCCGATGCTCGGCTGGTACTGATAAGACGCTTCGCCGAACAATAGCTGAGAATTGGGAACGGCCAGCGCGGCTGGGATGGTCACCGTGCCGCTGCGAGCCGTGCCGCCGCGCGTTACGCTCCACTTCACCGTCGCTTTGCCGCTGGCGTCGATGCCGATGCAGGACAGGGTGATCGACAGTTGGCTTGTCGAATACGGTGCGATGATTGCCGAGGATGCATCCAAAATATTGCTCATGTCCGACGTGCTGATCGTCGTCACCTGAGCGGCCAAGTTGGCAAGGGCCGCGGCGGTCAAGCTCACTTTGCGATCGGCCCCGACGGCCTCGGAAATTTCGGCGCAGCCGACGTAGAGAGTGATCATCAGCGGCGCCAGCAAGGCGAATTCAACCGCGGATACGCCGCGGCTATCGCCGCCAAACCGCTCGAGCATGTTGCGCATGCGAATGATCATCGTCAGCCGGCGTAAGGTTCGTTACGGAAGACGGCGGTCGCCACCAGCAGCCGGCTGTTGCCGTTGAGATTCGACAGATTGTCGCCGAACATCGAGACATAGATCGGCCATTGGTAGTAGAGACGGACCACGACGATGCTACCCGGTCCACCGGGCGTGTAGCCCATGTTGGAGGTATCGAGCTGGCCGTTGACGATCGGCGGGGCCGTATTGATGGCGCTGAAGCTCGTATAGGTCTGCACGTCGACGCTGACGCCGTTCGTGCAATCGAACAGGCCTCCGGCAAGACGATTGCAGACGGCGGTCTTGAAGTCGTTCTGACTGAAGCCCGCGCTTTGCGCCTGACCGGTCATGATCAGCCGCCCCGCGTCGGTCGCGGCGGATTCCAGACTTTGCCCGGCGAAGAAGACCAGCGCTGTTTCCAGGATGGCGAAGACCAGCGCCAGAAACGGTGCGGCGACGAGCGCGAACTCGATCGCTGCGGCCGCATCCTGCGCCCGCGTAAAGCGGCCGACCGAAGCGATGACCCTGCAGCGAATTCTTTTGAACATGGCAACAATCTCGTGTGCGGAGCGGTGCCGCCACGGCATTCGATAGCAAAGGGGTCTTTGTGAATTGTTGCGCGAGGACTGAAAATTCGCCGGGGGTGCGTTAACCCGCCGCTAACCGTGCCCTGGCGTGCCGACCTATCGTGCGGGCGCGGCCGCCGGAGCAGGCGCCGCGGTGCTCTGCGCCGCGCCGTTGCGCGCGCCCATCTGCCCCAGGGTGGCTCCGAAGAAGTCGTTGCCGTCGCCCAGCGTGTTACGCGGCTGGCATTCCGGTGCGCAGCTATAGGACTCTCTCTGGATACCTTTGTACACGACGATCAAATCCGCCGTGGAAGGCCCAAGCACCTGTACGGTCCGGCTCATCAGGACCTGACCTTGACGATCGAGCGCCAGGAGATTGGTGGCACCGTAGCCCTTACCGGTGACGACGAGCAGACCGCCCCTTTGCAGCGTCGCGTCGGCGATCAGGGGATTGCCGATGACGATGGTGCTGACGCGGTCGGGAAGCTTGAGCAGCTTGGCTTGATCGAGCCTGAGATCGACGGTTTCGCCCAGCGCGGGCGCTGCGGCAAACTGAACGGCGCAGGCCAGCATCCCGAACAGGAGGCTGTGACGTCCAAGCACGCCCGACATTTTACTCTCCAGCACGCACGCAACAGAAGCCCGACGGACCGCCGTCAGTTGACTGCAAATTGGTGAATGAACTGCAAAAGACGCGGATTAGCGCATGAACGGATAGACCATTTGTCCGCCGAAGCTTTGCGGAAATCGCTTGTCGTCGATGCCGTAGGCGTCGGGGAGCTCATCGTTCGGCATATAAAAAGTGCCGAACAGAACATCCCAGATGGGAAAAGTGCCGGCGAAATTCATCGAACCGCCGCGGTCGGCGGCGGTATGGTGCCAACGATGAAATACCGGGCTGGCGAGGACGTAGCGGAACGGCCCAAGCGTCCAATTCAGATTGGCGTGTACGAAGGCCGAGGTCGCGGTGGTGAATGGACCGACCCAGAGCATCACGTTCGGTGAAATTCCGGCCAGCAGAAGCGCCACATCGACCATCACCGTCCCGAACAGAATGTTGATTGGGTGAAAGCGCGCGGCAGAAATCCAATCGAGTTCTTCTGACGAATGGTGGATCGCATGATAGCGCCACAGGTCGGCGTGGTGATAAATCCGGTGAATCCAATAGGTGAGAAAATCGGAAATGACCAGGAATGTCAGCGCTTGCGCCCATAACGGCATTTCAGCGAGCGGACCAAACCCGTCGTCGTAGAACTTCATCAACGCGTCGGTACCGTGGATTCCGTAAAGATACGCCGCGCCCATCACCATCAAACCGATGCGGACGAAGCGGGCTCCGAGCGGAATGAGAAACCAATAGAGCGTATCGACGAGGATCTCGCGCTTGCGCCACCAGGGGCGACCCGGATTGCACGCGGACCAGTGCGCGAGCACGCCGAACACGACGCCAAGCGCGATCGAGATCGGGACGAGCTTGAGCAGCGTTTGTCCGGCGACTTCGAGTACCGAAAACAGTTCGAGAAACATGTCCACAGTCTGGCTGCGCAGCTCGTGCCGGGTGCGAGGGACCGGCCTCGGGTATCGGCGCATGCAGTTAAGATCGGATGAATCACAACAAGCGAACGCCGCCGCGCGGCGAACGCCAGAAACGCCCGGTACGAACGCAACGAGGTCAGCAGAGGATGTCCGGCGAGATGGGTCAGTATTGGCCGCCGGCATGCAAGTGGTAGAATAGCAAGTTTTGCTTTTCGCAGGACCGGAGTATTGCTCCTGTACAACCTCGATAGCTCGACAATTACTTCGTCGTACTGTCTGTATTGTGCTAGGGAATAATTCGTTAACCACGATGTTCTTGCTAGAACTTCTGGATGGTACTCCGCCCTATACATCGGAATACCTACTGTTTCATCAATTGTATTAACCCGGGCGCAAGACCTGATTGCTAGTTTCTGCGCGTGGAAACGGGAAGCCGGAAGCGGCGCTCGCAGGCCACCTCAGACAGCCACGTGTGGATCCAGGAGCTAGTGATGCAGAACCTCTTCGTGCGTTTCGTGAAGAACGAGTCGGGCGCCACCGCAATTGAGTACGGCCTCATCGCGGCGGGCATTTCCGTTGCGATCATCGCGGTCGTCAACGGCCTCGGCACCAATTTGAACACCAAGTTCACCTCGATCTCGACCCAGCTGAAGTAATCGGGTCGCGCAACTCGTTACAAAGGCTCCGGCATGGCCGGAGCCTTTTGCTTTTTGCCGCTCGTTCGCCGCCCGGTTTACGAAAGGTAAACAGTGCGGGCGTAACCTCTCCTTCGCCGCACGGACGACATCAATGCTCATCGACGCACTCAGGCTTTTGCTATTCCCCGCGCTGATGGCGTTTGCCGCCTCGAGCGACCTGTTGACGATGACAATCTCCAATAAGCTCTCGCTCGCGCTTGCCGGCGGCTTCTTCCTCTTGGTCGCCACGACCGGCATGCCGCTTGCGGCGATCGGCATGCACCTCGCCGCAGCGGCGCTGGTGCTGACCATCGCGTTCGGCTTGTTTGCAATGGGCTGGATCGGCGGCGGCGACGCCAAGCTCGCGGCCGCTGCCGCGCTGTGGTTCGGCTTCGGCTATTTGCTCGACTTTCTGATCTATGCCTCGCTGCTCGGCGGCGCGCTGACGCTGCTGCTCATCCAGTTCCGCAAGCTGCCGCTGCCGGCACCGCTCGCGCGGCAGCCCTGGATCCTGCGCCTGCACGACAAAGCCGGCGGCGTGCCCTACGGCATCGCCCTCGCCACCGCCGCGCTCCTGATCTATCCGAAGACCGGATGGATGCCCGCCCTCGGCTAAGCATCCTCCCGCGTCCTTGCGCGCAAGACACTATTAACTCGATTTAGATACCGCTCCTTAACCATGCTTTGACCTTTAGCTGGTGAAATCCGGTGCAAGCGGCCGCGCCGGCCGTCATGTGGTTTGGACGGCCGTGCCGCCGTTCGGTGTCGGTTGAGAGAGTGAGCGTATGAAAGCCGCGCGTCTTGTTGTGCTTGCCATCGCCATCGGGGCCGGTGGCGTTGCCGCGTTGTTGGCGGGCCGCTCGGAGAAGCCGCCCGAAGTCAAGCAAGCCGCTCCGCCGGCCGATACGGTCGACGTCCTTGTTGCCAAATCGGACATTGGCACCGGTCAGACCGTCACAGCGGGTGAAATGCAATGGCAGCCATGGCCGAAAAGCGCGGCGAGCGGAAATTTCATCCGCCGCAGCGACAATCCCACTGCCATCGAGAAACTCAGCGGCGAGATCGCGCGAGCGCCGATCGTCGCTGGTGAGCCGATCCGCGAAGCCAAGCTGATCAACGCAAAAGGATCCGGTTTCATGGCCGCGATCCTGCCCTCAGGCATGCGCGCGGTCTCGACGCAGATTTCGCCGGAGACCGGCGCCGGCGGCTTCATTCTTCCGAACGATCATGTCGATGTCATTCTCACCAAGCGCGATCGCGAGGCCGAGAAGCAAACCGGCAGCGAAGTGCAGGTGAGCGAAACGATCCTCAGCAACGTGCGCGTGCTCGCAATCGACCAGAACGTCCAGGAGAAGGACGGTCAAAAGGTCGTCATCGGCAAGACCGCGACGCTCGAACTCACGCCGCGCCAAGCCGAAACGCTGGCGCTGGCACAACATCTCGGCTCATTGTCACTGGCGCTGCGCAGCATCACCGACGCCCAGCGCGACAACCCAAAAGTCGAAGAGCAACCCAACGAGCGCAGCGGCAGCGTCAACGTCATCCGCTTCGGCGTGTCGACGAGCGCCACGGCCAAATGAGCGAGGGCACCTTGAGAGATATCGCCATAACGAGATCGATCCGCAGGGCCGCGCTCGCAGCGCTGCTGCTGGGAACGGCGCTTGCGCCGGCGGTCCCGGCCAACGGCGCCGATGCCCATGTGCCGATCATCAAAGTGGCGGCAAGCGAAGCAACCTCGCGTTTCATTCCGCTCGGTATCGGCAAATCGGTCGCTATCGATCTACCGGCCGACATCAAGGACGTGCTGGTTGCGGATCCGACGATCGCCAACGCGGTCGTACGCTCTTCCCGCCGAGTCTACATGATCGGCGTCAAGGTCGGACAGACCAACATCTTCTTCTTCGATGCTGCCGGCCGTCAGATCGCCGGCTTCGACATCGCGGTCACCCGCGATCTCAACGGCGTGCGCGCGGCGCTCAAGCAGACTTTGCCGGATTCTGACATTCGCATCGAGGGAGTGGGCGACGGCGTCATGCTCACAGGATCGGCGGCGAGCCCGGCCGAATCGCAGCAGGCCTTCGATCTTGCCTCGCGGCTGGTCGGCGACGGCGCCAAGGTGGTCAACGCCATCACCGTGCGCGGACGCGACCAGGTGATGCTGAAGGTCACGGTCGCCGAGGTGCAGCGCGACGTGATCAAGCAGCTGGGCATCGACCTTTCCGGCGGCTTCAACTACGGCACCGCCGTCGTGAACTTCAACACAACCAATCCGTTCTCGGCCAGCGGCCAGGCGCTTAGCGACACGGCACTCAGCACCACCGGCATCAAGAGTGTGAACGCGACCTTGCGCGCAATGGAGCGCGCGGGCGTGGTGCGCACGCTCGCCGAGCCGAACCTGACTGCGATCTCGGGCGAAACCGCAAGTTTCGTCGCCGGCGGTGAATTCCCCATCCCCAACGGACTCTCCTGCGACACAACCAAGTCGCCCCCGGTCTGCCAATCGCAAATCGACTTCAAGAAATTCGGCGTCGGCCTCACCTTCACGCCCGTGGTGCTCTCGGGCGGGCGCATCAGCCTCAAGGTCATGACCGAGGTGTCGGACCTTTCGCAGGAGAACGCCATCACGTTGCAGGTGCCTGGCTCGACCCAGTCGCTGACGATTCCATCAATCCAGACCCGCCGCGCCGAGACCGTCGTGGAGATCCCGTCGGGCGGTTCGCTGGCGATGGCCGGCATGATCCAGGAGCAGACCAAGCAGCAGATCAATGGCCTGCCCGGCCTCATGCAGCTGCCGATCCTCGGCTCGTTGTTCAAGAGCCGCGACTACATCAACCATCAGAGCGAGCTAATGGTGCTGGTGACACCCTACGTCGTGCGCGCGGTGGCGCAGAACAAGCTGTCGCGTCCCGACGACGGCTTTGCCGATCCGAGCGACCCCTCGACGGTGCTTCTTGGGCGGCTCAATCGCATCTATGGCGTCGCCGGCAAGACCGAGCCGCCGCCGTCCACGTATCGCGGCAAATACGGCTTCATTCTGGATTAAAACGAGGAACGGCGTCATGACGGCATTTCGCAAGAGCACGGCATTCGGCGGCCGTCGGGCGGCGCGGCGGCTGGCGCTGGCCGCCGTTTTGGCCAGCCTCCTGGGCGGCTGCTACCAGACCGATCAGGTCGCCGAGCGCAATTACCCCAGCGATTATCGCGAGCGTCATCCGATCACGCTGCGTGAAGGCGAGCACACCGTGCAAGTCTTCGTGGGCCGCAACCGCGGCGGCCTTTCGCCGGTGCAGCGCGCCGACGTGCTGTCGTTTGCCCAGACTTGGCGCCATGAAGCGAGCAGCGGCATCATCATCGACGTCCCCCACGGCGGACCGACCGACCGCGCGGCAGCCGATTCGCTGCGCGAAATTCACTCGATCCTGGCAGCATCCGGCGTTCCGGTGCGCGCGGTCTATCAGCGCACTTACCATCCCGCCGAAAGCTCGCTGGCCAGCATCAGGCTCAGCTATTCCAAGCTGACCGCACAGGCCGGCCCTTGCGGTTTATGGCCGCACGATCTCGGTCCGGCCCCCGACATCGCCTACAACGAAAACAGACCGTATTGGAATCTCGGCTGCGCCACGCAGCGCAACCTTGCCGCCATGGTCGACAACCCCGCCGATCTCGTACAGCCGCGCGGCGAGACGCCACCTTATGAAGCCCGCCGCAGCGTCGCCATGGACAAGTGGCGCAAGGGCGAGAGTCCGTCGGGCACCTACAACGACTACGACAAGACCAAAATCAGCGATCTGGCAAAATGATCAAGCACGCTTCCCAAGTCGCGGTCGCCCAAGAGCAAGCCCCACTACCGCCGACAACGGCGGAGCCACTGGCGCCGGAGGAGCACATTGCGCCCGCTCCGCGCGTGTCGGTGCAGGCGTTTTGCGAAACGGTAGAAACCGCGGCGGCCGTGCAAGCCGCGAGCGAAGACCGGCGCCTCGCCAAGGCGCATGTGAAAGCGCAAATGGGCGGAGCCATCGCCGCGGTCGAGGCGTATCGCAGTTCGCCGACCCCGAACGTGATCGTCGTCGAATCGGAAAACCGCGCGGAGGAGATTATCAACGGCCTCGACCAGCTCGCCGAAGTCTGCGATTCCGGCACGCGGGTGGTGGTGATCGGCCGTATCAACGACGTGACGCTTTATCGCGAGCTTCAGCGCCGCGGCGTCAGCGACTATCTCATCGCCCCGGTGGGCACCCTCGACATCGTACGCGCCATCTGCGGCCTGTTTTCAGCTCCGGATGCCAAGCCCGTTGGCCGCATTATCGCGGTCGTGGGGGCAAAGGGCGGCGTCGGCGCCTCGACGGTCGCGCATAACATCGCTTTTTCCATCGGCCGCGATCTGTCTCTGGATGCGGTGGTGACCGACCTTGACCTTGCTTTCGGCACCGCCGGACTCGACTACAATCAAGATCCACCGCAAGGCATTGCCGACGCGGTTTTCTCTCCCGACCGCATCGATACCGCATTCATCGATCGCCTGCTGTCGAAGTGCACCGACCATCTCAGCCTCCTGGCGGCGCCTGCCACCCTCGACCGCGTTTACGACTTCGGCGTCGACGCCTTCGATGCGATTCTCGATGCCATGCGCGGTTCAATTCCCTGCGTGGTGCTCGATGTGCCGCATCAATGGACGGGCTGGACCAAGCGACTCTTGGTGGGCGCCGACGACATCCTGGTGGTCGCAGGGCCTGATCTCGCCAATCTGCGCAACGCCAAGAACATGGTCGATTTGCTGCGCTCGGCGCGGCCGAACGATCGGCGGCCGCTCTATTGCCTCAATCAAGTCGGCGTGCCCAAACGTCCGGAAATCACGCCCGCCGATTTCGCCAAAGCGCTCGAAGACCCGCCGCTCGCCATCATTCCATTCGAGCCGCAGCTATTCGGCACCGCCGCAAATAACGGGCAGATGATCGCCGAGGTTTCCGCCGGCCATAAGACCGCGGACATGTTCCGTCAGATCGCTCAAGTGCTCACCGGCCGCGCCGAGGCCAAGCGGGCAAGCGGCAGCGTGCTGGCACCGTTACTCGCCAAATTGAAGCTTATGAAGACGGCCGGCTGAGAAACGGAGTGGGTGGTCGTGTTCGGTAAGCGCAGCGGAACCTCCGAAGCCCTGGCGCCGGCGCTGGCGCCGCGTCCGGCTGCGCCGGCGCCGACTCCACCCGCGCCAGTTCCCGAACCGAAGCCGACCGCGCCATTCCCCTCCGAAGGGCTGGGTGCCCCACTCGTCTCTGCGCCACCGCCATCGCGCACTCCCGCCGCGCAGGTGAACATGCCGGCTATCGATTCGCGCCGGTCAGAGGCCTATTACGAAACCAAGAGCGTCATCTTCGGCGCGCTCATTGAGGCAATCGACCTTGCTCAGCTCGCGCGCCTCGACGCCGATTCGGCGCGCGAGGAAATTCGCGACATCGTCAACGAGATCATCGCGATCAAGAATATCGTGATGTCGATTGCCGAGCAGGAAGAGCTGCTCGACGACATCTGCAACGACGTCCTCGGCTTCGGACCGCTCGAGCCTTTGCTGTCGCGCGACGACATCGCCGACATCATGGTGAACGGCTCGGGCACGGTGTATATCGAAGTGCTCGGCAAGATTCAGAAGACCGGTATTCGCTTCCGCGACAATCAGCAACTGTTGAATATCTGTCAGCGCATCGTCAGTCAGATCGGCCGGCGCGTCGACGAAAGCTCACCGATTTGCGACGCGCGCTTGCCCGACGGCTCCCGCGTCAATTGTATCGTGCCGCCGCTGGCAATCGACGGACCTGCGCTCACCATCCGCAAGTTCAAGAAAGACAAGTTGACGCTCGATCAGCTGGTCAAATTCGGCACCATCACGCCCCAGGGCGCCGAAATCCTGAGCATCATCGGCCGCTGCCGCGTCAATACGCTGGTGTCCGGCGGCACCGGCTCGGGCAAGACCACGCTGCTTAATTGCTTGACCCAGTTCATCGACGACGACGAACGCATCATCACCTGCGAAGATGCCGCCGAGTTGCAGCTGCAGCAGCCGCACGTGGTGCGCCTTGAAACGCGCCCGCCCAACCTGGAGGGCGAGGGCCAAGTGACCATGCGCGACTTGGTGCGCAACTGTCTGCGCATGCGTCCCGAACGCATTATCGTCGGCGAAGTGCGCGGGCCCGAGGCCTTCGACCTGCTTCAGGCCATGAACACCGGCCATGACGGCTCGATGGGCACCCTGCACGCCAACAACCCGCGTGAGGCGCTATCGCGCATCGAATCGATGATCACCATGGGCGGGTTCGCACTGCCCTCAAAAACGATCCGGGAAATGATCGTCGCGTCAATCGACGTGGTCATCCAGGCGGCGCGTCTGCGCGACGGTTCGCGCCGGATCACGCACATCACCGAAGTGCTGGGTATGGAAGGCGACGTCATCATCACCCAGGATCTCTTCGTTTTCGACATCGCCGGCGAAGATGCCAACGGCAAGATCATCGGCCGCCACCGTTCGACGGGCATCGGCCGCCCGCGGTTCTGGGAGCGCGCACGCTACTACGGCGAGGAACATCGTCTTGCCGCCGCGCTCGACGCGGCGGAAGTCGCCAGCGGCGACCTGCGGAGCTGACATGCACGCGTTCGCAATCGCATTCCTCGCCTCGGTCACTGTCGGCGGCCTCGCCTGGGTTTTCCTCTACCCGGTACTGTCCGGCGAAAAAAAGGCCGAGAAGCGCATGGCAAGTGTCGCCAAGGCGGAGCCGGTCGCACGTGTAGCGCGCCATCAACGGTCGCGCCGCGACATTATCGAAAACACCCTCAAGGAATTCGAGGAGCGGCACAAGAAGACGAGAAGGCCGGTGCTTTCGGTGCGCATCGCGCAGGCCGGGCTGAAGTGGTCGAAACGGCAGTTCCTGCTGTTCTCCGGCACCGTCGGCCTCGTCATGTTCTTGGCCGGCGTCCTGGTGGGAGCCGGCAGCGCCGCCAGTGCGGCGCTGGCCTTTGCCGGCGCCTTCGGCATTCCGCGCTGGCTTCTCGCATTCTTGAAGAAGCGGCGCGAGGCAAAGTTTCTCAGCGCCTTTCCCGACGCCGTGGACATCATCGTGCGCGGCGTCAAGGCCGGCTTGCCGCTGCTCGACTGCCTCAAAGTGATCACGACCGAATCCCCGGAGCCCGTGAAATCCGAATTCCGCACGATCGTCGAGACGCAGGCCGTGGGCATGCCGCTCGGAGAAGCTTGCGCCAAACTTTATGAGGAAATGCCCGTCCCGGAAGCCAACTTCTTCGGTATCGTCATCGCCATTCAGCAGAAATCAGGCGGCAATCTCGCCGAGGCACTCGGCAACCTGTCGCGCGTGTTGCGCGACCGCAAGAAAATGAAGGCTAAAATTCAGGCGATGTCGCAAGAAGCGAAGGCTTCCGCCAGCATCATCGGCGCGCTGCCGGTCGCGGTGATGACACTCGTCTATATCACGAGCCCGAACTACATCTCGCTGCTTTGGACCGACCCACTCGGGCGCGTCATGCTCGCCGGCTCCGCCGTATGGATGTTCACCGGGGTCATGGTGATGAAAAAAATGATCAATTTCGACTTTTAGGTCACGCATGCTCGATTTGATCGAAAGCGCAATCAACACACAGACGCTGGCCATGGTGCTTGCTGCGGTAGCCGCCGCAGCCACGGTGCTGACGTTGGCCATGCCGTTCGTGTTTGCCGATCCGCTCGGCAAGCGCATGAAGGCGGTGTCGCTCGAACGTGAAAAGATCCGCCAGCGCGAGCGCGAGCGCCTGGCCGCCGAGCAGCAGAAGGTCACGTTGCGGCAGTCGCCGAAGCAATACATGCAGGCGATCGTCGACCGCTTCAATTTGAAGAAGTGGGTCGGACAGGAGGAGGCGCGAATGAAGCTGGTGCAGGCCGGCTATCGCGGGCAGGCGCCATACGTGACCTACCTGTTTGCGCGCATGGTGAGCCCGATCGCCGCCTTCGTGCTCGCGGCCTTCTATTTGTTCGTCGTGCTCAGCTTCAATCAACCGGCAACGGTCAAGCTCGGTATCTGCATCGGCGCGGCATATGTCGGCATGCATCTGCCGCTGATGTTTTTGAAGAACAAGATTCAGCGCCGCCAGCTTTCCATCAAGCGGGCGTTCCCCGACACGCTCGACCTGCTGCTGATCTGCGTCGAATCGGGCATGTCAATCGAGGCGGCGCTGCGACGCGTGAGCGACGAAATCGGCTCGCAATCGGTGGCGCTGGCGGAAGAGCTTACGCTGACGATGGCTGAGCTGTCGTTTCTGCAGGATCGGCGGCAGGCCTACGAGAACCTTGCCAAGCGCACCGATCTCGAAGGTGTGCGCTCGGTTTGCATGGCGCTGCAGCAGGCCGAGCGGTACGGTACGCCGCTGGCCAGCATGCTACGGGTCATGGCGCAGGAAAATCGCGACATGCGTATGGCCGAGGCCGAGAAGAAGGCCGCCGGTCTGCCGCCGAAGCTGACGGTGCCGATGATCCTTTTCTTCCTGCCGGTGCTGTTCGTCGTGATCCTGGGGCCGGCGGCCATCAAGGTAATGGCGCTGCGCTAACCCCGTTCACGTTCCCGGATCTGGCGCGACATAAGGCGCCTCGCTGCCGTTGCGGCCGCTGTGCTGCGCCAGCATCTGCCGCAGATAGGCGACATTGGCGGCAGCCTCCGCCTCGGGCAAATCGGCGCTGGCGATTTTCTCCGCTTCGGCGAAGCGGCCTTCGAGACCGACCACCAGCGCCAGGTTCTGCCGCACTTTCGGACTGGCATTCGGCTGCGCGGCCGCCTTGCGCAGCGTCATTTCGGCGCGCTTGAGATTTTTCTCCAGCAGATAGGACAATCCGAGGTTTGAGAGCACAGAGGGTTCGTCGGGCGCGATTTTAAGCGCGGCTGCATAGTGCCGCTGCGCTTCGGCATGGCGGCCCATCTGGTCGAGCACCGCGCCCTGCGCGTTAAGAATGCGCCAGTCGGGATTGTCCGGCGTGTGGGCGCGTTCCAGTGCATCGATTGCTTCGTTGTACTCGCCTGCATCGGCCAGCGCCCTGCCATACGCGCCGAGCAGCTTCATATTGTGCGGATTGCGGATCGAGGCCTGTTGCAGGACGGCGACTGCCTGAGCGCGCTGCTCCGTCGCTCGTAACGCCTTGGCGTAGGCCATGGCAGCTTCGGCATCGCCGGGATTGGCGTGGTAGCGTGCGCCGAGGGGACCGAGCGCCGACCGCCATTCGGCTTCGCTATGCGGAGCAGTCGTTGCGCCAATCGACCCCGTTGTGTCATCGCCCGTGGTTTTGCAGGCGGCCGCCGCCAAAGCGAGCAGAGCTGCGACGGCGAGCGAAGCGACGACGTGGGCGGCGCGGGCAAAAGGCGGGCGCATGGGACCCCGTGGCTGGCGTACCAGCTGTGTCCCGAGCAATAAAACGTTAACCCTAACGACTGGTTAACTTATAAAAATGCCGCCACTATGGCTTTAGGGATGCTCATGGACCTCGGCCTCAGTCCCCGCCAACTCGCACTGCAGGAGCGCGCCTCCACCTTCGCGCGCGAAGTGGTGCGCCCCCGCGCCGCCGCCATCGACCGCGAGGAGGCGTATCCGTTCGACATCGTGACGAAGCTCGCGCAAGCCGGCTTTCTCGGCATGACTATGCCGAGAGCGCTGGGCGGCCAGGACGCCTCGTTTCTGGACGCCGTGCTGGTCGCCGAGGAGATGGCCAAATGCTGCAGCGTGACCGCCCGCATCGTGGTGGAGACGAACATGGGCGCGCTGTCGACGGTGATGGCGTATGGCAGCGAGGCACAGAAGCAACTCGTGGCCCGCCTTGTGCTGGCGGGTGACAAGCCGGCGATCTGCATTACTGAGCCCGATGCCGGCTCCGATGCGACGGCCATGGCGACGCGCGCCGACCAACGCGGCAATATCTATGTGATCAACGGCAGGAAGCACTGGATCACCGGTGCCGGCGTGTCACGACTGCATCTCATCTTCGCGCGAGTCTACGATGAAAAGGGCGAGGAGCTGGGCATCGGTGGCTTCCTCGCTGTGCGCGACGAGGCCAAAGGCCTGCACGTCACTAAGCGCGAGCAGACGATGGGCCTGCGCGGCATGCCGGAAGGCGAGTTGACGTTTGAAGACCTGCAAGTACCGGCCGAAATGGTCGTGCTTCCCCCATCGGGCTTTCGCCGCGGCTTTGCCGAGTTGATGAATGCCTATAACAGCCAGCGCGTCGGCGCCGGTAGCGTTGCCATCGGCATCGCGGCGGGCGCGCTCGAGCTGGCGTTGGGCTGGGCAAAGACACGCGAGCAGTTCGGCCGGCCGATCGCCGAATTCCAAGGTCTTCAGTGGATGCTCGCCGACATGCAGACGCAGTTGACCGCCTCTCGCCTTATGCTGTACCAGGCGGCGCGCTCCCGCGGGCCAGACGGCAGCACTTTCCCCGACCCCATGCTGGCGGCGCAGGCGAAGATTTTCGCAGCGGAGACGGCGATCTCAATTGTCAACAATGCGCTACAGCTCTTCGGCGCTCGCGGCTATTCACGCGAATTGCCGTTGGAGCGGATGGCGCGAGACGTGCGCATGTTCACGATCGGCGGCGGTACGGCGCAAGTGCTGCGCACCTTGGTCGCTTCGAAAATGCTTGGTTGGAAGTTGCCGCAGACGCGCGACGGCTATCTGTCCGAGCGGTCGTTGCGTGACGCGGCGGAGTAGCGATGCATCCGGTCTTTGTAAAGCCGGGAAAGCCGGCGGTTCCGGTCGTCTTCGTCACTCCCGCAAATCCGGTGGAGTCAACGAAAGCTCTAAGCGCGCGCGCATTGGCTTTCGCCAAAGCTGCCGGCTTTGCCGCAACAGCCGGGAAGCATCTGCTGATACCGGATCAGGATGGAAAAGTCGGCGCCGTTCTTTTTGCACTGGAAGACGCCGCCGACCCCGCTAAGGATCTGTTTCGGCCCGGCGCCCTGAGCAGTTTGCTTCCCTCCGGCACTTATCACTTCGCCAACCGCCCACACGATGCGCGGCTTGCGGCTTTGGCTTTCGCGCTCGGTAGCTACCAGTTTGGGCGATATCGCAAGACGCAGAGCCGGGACGTGCGCCTGGTGCTGCCGGACGGGGTCGATGGAGACGATCTTACGCGAATTGCCGACGCGGTGACGCTTGCCCGCGACCTCATCAACACGCCCTCCAACGATATGGGTCCTGCCGAGCTTGAGAAGGCGGCCCGCGCGCTCGCCCATAAGCATGGCGCCAAGATCTCGGTCACCAGCGGCGACAAGTTGGCCAAGCAGTTCCCGCTGGTGCACGCGGTCGGCGCCGGATCGGCGCGGCCGCCGCGGTTGATCGATATGACCTGGGGCAAAGAGAAGAACCCCAAGATCACGCTGGTCGGCAAGGGCGTAGCGTTCGATACCGGCGGTCTCGACATCAAATCGGACGCGGGCATGCTCAACATGAAAAAGGACATGGGCGGCGCCGCGACAGCGCTGGCGCTTGGTCACATGATCATGGCCCGCAAGCTCAAGGTGCGGCTGCGCATCATCGTCCCGGCGGTCGAGAACTCGATTTCTGGTTCAAGCTTTCGCCCACGCGATGTGTACCGATCACGTAAAGGCATTAGCGTCGAGATCGGCAACACCGATGCGGAAGGACGGCTTATTCTAGCCGACGCTTTGACGCTTGCGAGCGAGGAGAACGCGGCATTGATCGCCGATTTTGCGACGCTGACCGGCGCCGCCCGTGTTGCGCTCGGTCCGGACGTGCCGCCCTTCTTTACCGAGAGCGATGAGCTTGCGAGCGAGGTCATGCGGCATGCCGCCGCCGAGAATGATCCCGTCTGGCGCTTGCCTTTGTGGCGCCCTTACGAGCAGATGCTCGAGTCCAAGGTCGCCGACACGAATAACGTCTCCAGCGGCGGCCAGGGTGGCGCCATCACCGCTGCGCTGTTCCTGCGCCGTTTCGTCGATGCCGCGCGCTGGCTGCATTTCGACATCTTCGCGTGGACGCCGGCGCCGCGGCCCGGACGGCCGGAAGGCGGCGAATTGCAGACCGCCCGCGCGCTTTATGCGCTGCTCTGCGCACGCTACTCTTGAGCATGGTTGCGCTCGATCCCCGCATTCATCCTTTCCGTCCGGAGATTGCCGCGAACTTTTTGCAAGGACAGGTCGAAGCCAAACGTTTTGTTGAGGGCACCCGTCATCAAGTCGTCGAGACGAGCACGCCGCTGCGCCGCCGGCCTTCATTCGACGCGGGCCTCAATACCGAAGTCCTGTTCGGGGAAATCGTGACGGTCTATGACATCGAAGACGGCTGGGCATGGGGTCAGCTCGAAACCGACGGCTATGTCGGCTGGATCGCGGCCGCTGCGCTTAGCGCGCCCGGCCCTGCGGCGACGCACAAAGTCAGCGTGCCGCGCACTTTCGCCTTTCCGGCGCCCGACGTGAAGCGCCCGCCGCTCGCGGCTCTGCCGATGGGGGCCCGCCTAACGATTGCCAGTCAGGATGAGCGCTTCGCGGTCACCGAATCGGGCTGGCACATCCCCGAGGTACATCTCGCGCCCCTCAAGGCGCGTCGCAGCGACTATGTCGCCACGGCCGAGCAATTTCTCAACGCGCCTTACCTATGGGGCGGCAAGACCTCGCTCGGCATCGACTGCTCCGGCCTGGTACAGGTGGCGCTGCACGCCGCCGGCCTTGCCTGCCCGCGCGATAGCGACATGCAGGAGCTGGCGCTGGGCAAACCGATCGCGGCAAGCGAAATACGTCGCGGCGATCTGCTGTTTTGGAAAGGGCACGTCGCCATCGCCCGCGATGCCGAAACACTGCTCCACGCCAACGCCTATCACATGGCCGTTGCGACTGAAGACATGGAAAGCGCTCTCAACCGCATCAAAGCGATGGGGAGCGAAGTCACCAGCATCAAACGCGTCTAGTGCCAAGCAGAAGCTCGGCCACGCGACCGCGATTGAGCGCCAACCAATGCAACGCGAGCACCAGCGGACCGTTGTGCATCGTGCCTTTGGCCAAAGCAGCGAGCGCATTGTCGACGGGCACACGAATGACGCGGATATATTCGCCTTCGGTCGGATGTGTCCGTTCGGGCACGCGCGAAGCATCGATTGAGGCGACGAAGAGCGTCACCTCTTCGTCGGTCAGACCCGGCGTCGGCAAATAGCTGAAAAGCTCGACCAGAATCCGCGGCACGACGCCGATCTCCTCCTGGCATTCCCGTCTCGCGGCGTCCATCACGTTCTCGCCGGCCTCAACACGTCCCGCAACGATCTCAATCGTTTGG
>Ga0070740_10000904_pt1 | contig 47662 bp, 45 predicted proteins | sample Coa_R2_FD_67286 | JGI IMG/M metagenome (GOLD analysis project Ga0070740, IMG submission 67286) | Surface soil microbial communities from Centralia Pennsylvania, which are recovering from an underground coalmine fire - Coalmine... | ecosystem: Environmental > Terrestrial > Soil > Unclassified ... | reverse complement strand
GGCGGGCGCGTTCGCGGCGCTGAGCGCGTTGCGCCGCGGCCTGTACGCCGCCGGCTGGCTGCCGCGCGTGCGCCTGCCGGTGCCGGTGATCGTGGTCGGCAATCTCAGCGTCGGCGGCACCGGCAAGACGCCGCTCGTGATCGCGCTGGCAGCCGAAGGGGCGCGCGTAGCGCCCCTTGTTCGTGGCGGCTCGGCGCGTCAAGGCGCCGGCGTCAGCCGATCCCAGTTGAGGATCGCGTTGAACACGAGGGCGTAGCTGCCGATGGTTTCGCCGCGCCAGATCGGGTTGATGGCGAACAGCAGGGTGTGGCCGCGGCCGTAGCGCGCGTCCACCACGGCGGCACGCTGGGCGAGGCCGGCGCCGTTCTGGAGCAGGCCGGAGACGAGCAGGTCGTCGGCGTCGGCGAAGCGCACGACGGTGCGCGGGCGCTGGTTTTCCGGCACCACCAGATTCGGATAGAAGACGCTGTAGCGCGACTGCTCGGCGTTGAGCGGCAGCGCTTCCCACGGTTTCGGCTCCGGCAGGGCGGGTGCTTCCGCTGGCGGACGGCCTTCCGGCGTGTCTTCGTCGTTCGGTCCGCCGCGCCCGGTCGGGCGTTTGTAGTCCTTGCGGTTGGGCAGGTGCTCGCCGCCGAGCAGGAGATTGCTCAACCGGAAGGCGAGACCATCCTCGCTGTATACGGCGAATCGCGCGCCATAGCCGTAGCTCACCGGACTGCCGGCATCGGCGACGGTGGCGTTGAGCACGCTGCCGACCACGCGCAGGTCCTTGGTCGGCGCCACCTCGACGCCGGGGGCGAAGCCGAGCTCGATGGCGAAGCGCGCCGCCTCGCCCGCGGCGAGCAGCAGACCGCCGTCGCGCACGAAGCGTTGCAGGTGCGCCAGCCCGGCGGCGCCGAGCTCCGGGCGGGTGTCGTCGGTTTCGTCGATGCCGAGATTCGGCGTCAGCGCGGTGCGCTTCCACGGCACCGGATTGCCTTCGAGCGGCACGCCGTTGAGGATCAAGGCCGAGGCGCCGGCGTGCAGCGGCGCGAACAGGATCACGTCGTACTGCTTGCGCAGCTCGTCCTCGCGCGCCACGGTCTGCGTGCTGATGTAGCGGTACGGCACCCCGAGGCGATCCAGCGCCATGCGCCACCAGCCTTCGGTCTGGGTGTCGATCCAGGTGTGCATCAGGGCGATGCGCGGCGCGGCGAGCCGGTGGGTCGGCACGGCGGGCGCGGCGGCGACGGCCCAGGCGTCGAGGCCGAGTTCCTCGAGCTTTTTGGAAAATGCCGCATTGTTCACTTTTTGCACGATCAGGCTGCCGGCGCCGAACTGCCGGCCGGCGGCGTCGAAGGCCCGTTCGGCGACGGCGATGTCGGCATCCCTGAGGGCGTAGCGCAGGCTGATGACGGACGGCTCGGCGTGGTAGTCGATGAGATACACCGTGCCGCCGCCGTGCACGCCGCCTGTGCGCCGCACCGGCTCGCGCAGGGTTTCCATCGGTGCCGCGAGGATGGCGCGATCGGTCACGCGCACCACCTCGGTGCCGAACAGATCGCCGAACGACCAGCCGGTGTCGTCGTACGGATGCTTCTGCGGATCGTCCGGCGACCAGTACTGGCGGTCGAGCAGGGTGTCGGCGATGCGCGAATAGGGTTGGTCCATGCGCACGAGATAACTGCCCGCGGGGAACGTGCGCGCGACCGTCTTCGGTTTCGCCGGCGCCGATTCGTCCGCGTGCTCGGCGTCTTTCGCCGGCGCGGGCGGCGCCGGCACCTGCACGGTCGCCGGTGCGCTCAGACGGCTGATCTCGGCGTGCTGCAATTCGAGCACGTGCAGCAGCCGCGCCTGCGCCTCGCCGTGCGCGTCGTCGGCCGGGAACACGTAGGCGGCCGGCCCGGCCAGCGCCGGCTTCTCGATCGCGCGCTTGCTCTTCAGCCAGAAATTGCGCAGGAACGGCTCGGCGTGGTCGGCGAAGTAGTTGAGCGCGGCGAGCAGGCCGGTCTGTTCGTAGTTGTTGTTGTCGCGCTGCGACCAGCGCACCTTCGGCAGCGGCGGATTGGGCCGGTACCAGGTGCGCGCGTACTCCGCCGGTTCGAGGATGCGCTCCTCGGTGTCGGCGCCGGCATTGCCGAAGGTTTCGTACAGCCGGCTGATGCCGTTGTGCATCGCCGCCATGAACATCAGATAGCCCGGACTCCAGGTGTCGAAATCGCCGTGGGTGAACACGCCCGGCATGCCGAGCCTGGTCAGCGCCTGCACGTTGTCCCAGCCAAGCTGCTGCCATTCGTGCACCAGGATCGGATCGACCCAGGCGTTGTACGGTCCGTCGCCGACGGTGTTGTCGTACAGGAACGGCACCGATTCGTGCAGATCGTGCAGCACCTGCGCGTGCCAGCGCAGATAGGTATCGAGCACGCTGCGCGACAGGTTCAGGGTCAAGGCCATCGCGTCGCGGTTGTTGTCGTGCGCGACGTAGTGGCCCCAGTACAGCAGCGGCGGCGGGGTCTTGCCGGGATTGGCGCGATGCCAGCGGTACAGGTCCACCATGCGGTCGCGACCGTCGGCCTCCACCACCGGCGTGATCAGGGTGATGACGCGGTGGCGGATCTTGCGGATGTACGGCGCCTCGTCGACGGCGAGCCGGTACGCCAGCTCCATCAGCGCGGTCGGCGCGCCGGTTTCCGGCGAATGGATCGTGCCGGTGATGTAATACACCGGCGTCGATTGCGCGATCAGCGGTTCGGCCTGGGTGTCGTCGAGCGCCAGTGTGCGCGGATCGGCGAGTTTCGCCAGGCGCGCGTCGTTGGCGGCGAGGTCGGCGAGCCGCGCCTCGTCGGCGATGGCGACGGCGATCAGGTCGCGGCCTTCCTCGCTCTTGCCGATGCGGTACACCCGCACGCGCGGGCTCGCCTGCGCCAGCAGATCGAAGTAGCGATGGACCTCGGCCGTGTAGGGCAGGAGGTTCGGCGCACCGGCAATGTCGCCCAGCACTTGCGCCGGCGTCGGCACCGTGGCCGAGGCCGGCAGGTAGTCGGTGAGCGGCGAGTTGAACGAAGGGTCGGTGGTGTACTCGGCGATCTTGCGCGTGTAGGCCTCGTCCACCGGTTGCGCCGGATCGCGCGCGTATTCGGGCGCGGTCGCGCCGGACGCGGACGGCGACAGCATGGCGAGGAGGCTCAACAGCGTGGCGGCGAACGATGGCATGATCGGACTTCCCCTGACGCAAGGCCGGCGAGCATACCCGGCGCGCGGCTGGGCGTCATCGGCGGATGGTCATGGTGCCGGCTGGCGCGATCGATTGAATGCGCCCGGCCGTCATGCGAGAATCCGGGCGGCAAAAGGCAAGGTGGCCCGCGGGTGACCGCCGGTCGAGTGTGCGACATGTCGACGCGAACTTTCCGAACCTGATTCGTTCCGCCGGGCCGCTCTTTCGAGAAGGCGCCTGGCGCCTTTTTTGTTGCCCGCAATCCGGATGAGTTCGCCATGATCCGAATCACGCTCCCCGACGGCAGTCAGAAATCCTTCGATGCGCCGGTGACGGTCGGCGAGGTCGCCGCGTCGATCGGCGCCGGTCTCGCCAAGGCCGCGCTGGCCGGCAAGGTGGATGGCAAGCTCGTGGACTTGAGCTATCGCCTCGCGCGCGATGCGCGCGTGGAAATCGTCACCGAGAAAAGTCCCGAGGCGCTCGACCTCCTGCGCCACTCCACCGCGCATCTGCTGGCACAGGCCACCCAGCGCCTGTTTCCCGATACCCAGGTGACGATCGGGCCGGTGATCGAGAACGGCTTCTACTACGACTTCGCGCGCAAGACGCCGTTCACGCCGGAGGATCTCGAGAAGATCGAGGCGGAAATGCGCAAGATCGTGGCCGAGGCCTTGCCGGTCGAACGCCGCGTCATGGCCAAGGACGAGGCCATCCGGTTTTTCCGGGACAAGGGTGAAACCTACAAGGCCGAGATCATCGACGAGATCATCCCGCCGGGCGAGGAGATCTCGCTGTACGGTCAGGGCGAGTGGGTGGATCTGTGCCGCGGCCCGCACGTGCCGAACACGAGCAAACTGCGCGCGTTCAAGCTGATGAAAGTGGCCGGCGCCTACTGGCGCGGGGATGCCAACAACGAAATGTTGCAGCGCGTGTACGGCACGGCGTGGCTGAACGAGAAGGACCTCAAGGCGTATCTGACCCAGCTCGAGGAGGCCGAGAAGCGCGATCACCGCAAGCTCGGCAAGCAGCTCGACCTGTTCCACGTGCAGGAAGAGGGGCCGGGGCTGGTGTTCTGGCACCCGAAGGGTTGGTCGATCTGGCAGGTGGTGGAGCAATACATGCGCGGCGTGTACCGCGACAGCGGCTACCAGGAAGTGCGCTGTCCGCAGGTGCTCGACGTCTCGCTGTGGCAGCGCTCCGGCCACTGGGACAACTACAAGGAGAACATGTTCTTCACCGAGTCGGAAAAGCGCACCTATGCGCTCAAGCCGATGAATTGCCCCGGCCACGTGCAGATCTACAACCACGGCCTGCACAGCTATCGCGATCTGCCGATCCGTTACGGCGAGTTCGGCGCCTGTCACCGCAACGAGCCTTCCGGCGCGCTGCACGGCATCCTGCGCGTGCGCGGCTTCACCCAGGACGACGGCCACATCTTCTGCACCGAGGATCAGATCGAGGCCGAGGTGACGGCGTTCCACGGCCAGGCGCTCAAGGTCTACGCCGACTTCGGCTTCCGCGACATCCGCATCAAGATCGCGCTGCGGCCGGAGAAACGCCTCGGTAGCGATGCGGTGTGGGACAAGGCCGAGAACGCCCTGCGCGCGGCGCTGCGCCGTTGCGGCGTGGACTGGGAGGAGTTGCCCGGCGAAGGCGCCTTCTACGGGCCGAAGATCGAATACCATCTCAACGACGCCATCGGCCGCACCTGGCAGCTCGGCACGATGCAGGTGGACTTCATGATGCCCGAGCGGCTCGGCGCCGAATATGTCGACGAGCACAGTCAACGCCGGCATCCGGTGATGCTGCATCGTGCGATCGTCGGCTCGATGGAGCGCTTCATCGGCATTCTGATCGAGCACCACGCCGGCGCCTTTCCGGTCTGGCTCGCGCCGGTGCAGGCGGTGGTGCTGAACATCACTGACGCGCAGGCGGGCTACGCCGATCATGTCGCGCAAGCCCTTGTAAAACAAGGATTCCGCGTGCAGGCGGATTTGCGTAACGAGAAGATTGGCTATAAAATCCGTGAACACACGCTGCAGAAAGTCCCGTACCTTCTGGTGGTCGGCGACCGCGAGAAGGAACACGGGCTAGTTGCCGTGCGAGCGCGATCCGGGGAAGATTTGGGTCAGATGCCGGTGGCCGACTTCGTGGAGCGGCTGCGTACCCATTGATCGAACCGCGCAGGCAGGACGTCTGCTTTTTGATCTTCGCCAGCAGGGATGCTGGCCAAGTCGATGAACAGTGCAGACAGGACGTCTGCTTTTTGATTCTCGCCAGCAGGGATGCTGGCTACAAGCACAGGAGACTGAGTTATCGCCACCGAAAAGATCAACCGCAAGAACACGGAGATCCGTGTGCCGCGGGTGCGCGTGATCGGCGCGGACGGAGAACAAGTGGGTGTGCTGTCCCGCGACGAAGCGCTCAAGCTGGCCGAGGAGGCCGGCCTCGACCTGGTCGAGATCCAACCGATGGCCGACCCGCCGGTCTGCCGGGTGATGGACTTCGGCAAGTTCAAGTTCGAACAGCAGAAGAAGGCGCACGCCGCCAAGCGCAAGCAGAAGCAGGTGGAGATCAAGGAGCTGAAGTTCCGCCCGACCACCGAAGACGGCGACTATCAGGTGAAGATGCGCAATCTGCGGCGGTTCCTGGATGAGGGCGACAAGGTCAAGGTGACGGTGCGGTTCAAGGGGCGCGAACTTGCCCACACCGAGCTCGGCGAGGCGATGGTCAAGCGCATCCAGGCGGACATCGCCGAGGAGGCGGTGATCGAGAGCTTCCCGCGCTTCGAAGGTCGCCAGATGGTGATGATGCTGGCGCCGAAAAAGAAATGAACTCCGGCCCCGCTTCCTCGGGGGAGGGGTTGGGGTAAGGGTCCGGCAAGCGGGGGCGTCATGCCCAGACCGAACCCTCATCCGGCGCTTCGCGCCACCTTCTCCCGGCGGGAGAAGGAATGATGATGTTGGAATGTGCGGGCAGGATGCCCGTTTTGTGATTCTCGCGTTCAGGGAGGAACGCAAAAACAAGCAGGAACCCGCCGGTGGTTTGGCCGGCTTACAAGCTTCGGTTCAAGCAGGACGGAAAGTGTGGACTTCAAGGTCCGCCGCTTGAGCGAGTCACGTAGTCAACTGAAAGGAGTTGGGTCATGCCCAAGATCAAGACCAATCGGGCCGCCGCCAAGCGGTTCCGCAAGACCGCATCCGGCAAGTTCAAGGCCGGCCATGCGTTCAAGAGCCACATCCTGACCAAGAAGAGCACCAAGCGCAAACGCAATCTTCGCGGTCCGAACATCGTGCGGAAGGAAGATTCCGGCCGCATCGCCCGCATGCTGCCCTACATCTGACGGAGACGAACCATGGCACGAGTCAAACGTGGTGTCGTCGCGCGCCGTCGGCACAAGAAGATCCTCAGCCGCGCGAAGGGCTACTACAACGCCCGACGCAAGGTGTTCCGCGTCGCCAAGCAGGCGGTCATCAAGGCGATGCAGTACGCCTACATCGGCCGCAAGCAGAAGAAGCGCCAGTTCCGCGCGTTGTGGATCGTGCGCATCAACGCCGCGGCGCGCCAGTTCGGCCTGTCCTACAGCCGGCTGATGAACGGCTTGAAGAAGGCCGGCATCGCCGTCGACCGCAAGGTGCTCGCGGATCTCGCCGTGCACGACCTCAAGGCGTTCGGCGCGATCGCGGAGAAGGCGAAAGCCGGCCTCGCGTAGTCGTTGTCGCCAGCGTCCTGGCTGGCGGGAATCGCGCTGCGGTCCGCCGTGGCCGCACGATTCGCATTTTCGCCGATTGATACTCGGGGAGCCGGCCAACGCCGCGCTCCCCTTCGTTTTCTTGCAGAGCCGGAAAATGACGCAATCGCTGGAATCACAAATCGCGCAGGCGCTGGCGGACATCGACGGCGCGGCGTCGCTCGAGGCGCTCGAATCCTTGCGCGTGGCGCTGCTCGGCAAGTCGGGCCTCGTCACCGAGCAGTTGAAGGCGCTCGGCAAGCTGCCGCCGGGAGAGCGCAAGGCGCAGGGCGAGCGCGTCAACCGCATCAAGGAACGGCTGCAGGACGCCATCGCCGCGCGCAAGGCCGCGCTCGAGGACGCCGCCTTCGACCGGCGTCTTGCCGCCGAGCGCATCGACATCACCCTGCCGGGGCGCGACGTCGATCCCGGCAGCGTCCATCCGATCACGCGTGCGCTCGAGCGCATCGTCGAGATCTTCTCGCGTCTGGGCTATGCGCAGGCGGACGGTCCGGAGATCGAGGACGACTACCACAATTTCGAGGCGCTCAATTTTCCGCCGCACCATCCGGCGCGGGCGATGCACGACACGTTCTATTTTCCGGACGGCCGGCTGCTGCGCACCCACACTTCGCCGGTGCAGATCCGCGCCATGCGCAACGCCACGCCGCCGCTGCGCATCATCGCACCGGGACGGGTCTATCGCAGCGACTCCGACCAGACCCACAGTCCGATGTTCCATCAGGTCGAAGGCTTGCTGGTCGACGAGACCTCGAGCTTCGCCGACCTCAAGGGCACGCTGGCGGAGTTCCTGCGCACGTTCTTCGAGCGCGACCTCGAGATGCTGTTCAAGCCGACCTACTTCCCGTTCGTCGAGCCGGGGGCCGACGTGGTCATCCGCTGGCAATTGCCGGACGGCGGCACGCGCTGGCTGGAAGTGCTCGGCTGCGGCATGGTGCACCCGGCGGTGCTGCGCCATTGCGGCATCGATGCGGAAAAGTATACCGGCTTCGCGTTCGGCATGGGTGTCGAGCGTCTGGCCATGCTGCGCTACGGCGTCAACGACCTGCGCGCGTTCTTCGAGAACGATGTGCGGTTCTTGAGGCAGTTTGGATGAGGGGCGGGGCGGAGGGTTGAGGGCTGAGGGCTGCGCGGCTTCGTCGCATCATCGCGCGCTTCGCATCAAGGATCCATTGCACACATGAAATTCAGCGAAAACTGGTTGCGCGAATTCGTGGCCCTGCCGGCCGACGGTGCGGCGCTGGAACATCGCCTGAACATGATCGGCCACGAGGTCGAGAGCGTCGCCGCGCTCGGCGCGGGGCTCGCCGGCGTGGTGGTCGCCGAGATCCTCGCCTGTGAGAAGCATCCGCACGCGGACCGGCTGCAGGTGTGCCGGGTGGCGGGCGGCGGCGCGCAGCCGCTGTCGGTCGTGTGTGGCGCGCCGAACGCGCGCGCCGGGCTGAAGGCGCCGTTGGCGACGGTCGGCACGATCCTCGGCAACGGTATACAAATCCAGAAGGCGGCACTGCGCGGCGTCGAATCGCACGGCATGCTGTGTTCGGCACGGGAACTCGGTCTGGACGCCGACGCCGCCGGTCTGCTCGAACTGCCGGCCGACGCGCCGGTCGGCACGCCGCTCGCCGAGTATCTCGGCCTGCCGGATCGCGTGTTCGAGCTCGGGCTCACGCCGAACCGTGCCGATTGCCTGTCGCTCGCCGGTCTCGCGATCGACGTCGCCGCCGCCTTCGGTGTGGCCGCGAGGCTGCCGGCGGTGGCGCCGGTGGCACCCGCCGTCGCGCGCACGTTCGCCGCGGAACTCGACGCCGGCGCCGCCTGCCCGCGCTACTGCGGCCGGGTGATCGAGAACATCGATGCACGCGCGCCGACGCCGTTGTGGATGACCGAGCGCCTGCGCCGCTGCGGCATCCGTCCGGTGAATCTGCTGGTCGACGTCACCCAATACGTCATGCTGGAGCTCGGTCAGCCGATGCATGCCTACGATTTCGCCCGGCTCGAAGGCGCGATCCGCGTGCGCCACGCGCGCGCCGGTGAGCGGGTGAAACTGCTCGACGGCAACGAATACGCGCTGGACGAGGAATTCCTGGTGATCGCCGATGCGCGCGGGTTGCACGGGCTCGCCGGCATCATGGGCGGGCACGAATCGCGTGTGACCGAGGCCACGCGCGACGTGTTCCTCGAAGCCGCCCATTTTGCGCCGCCGGCGATCATGGGCCGCGCCCGTCGGCTCGGTCTGCACACCGACGCCGCGCACCGCTTCGAGCGCGGCGTCGATCCGGAAACGCCGCGCCGCGCGATCGAGCGCGCGACGGCGCTGATCCTCGAACTCGCCGGCGGGCAGGCCGGACCGGTGAGCGAATCGGTGCGGCCGGAATGGCTGCCGCGGCGCGATGCGGTGCCGCTGCGCCGCGCCCGGCTCGCGCGGGTGCTCGGCATCGGCGTGCCGGACGCCGAGGTCGAACGCATCCTCGGCGCGCTCGAGATGCGGATCGAACGCACCGCGGACGGCTGGCGCGCCACGCCGCCGTCGCGCCGCTTCGACATCGCCATCGAGGAAGACCTGATCGAGGAGGTCGCGCGCATCCACGGCTACGACCAAGTGCCGACCCATCCGCCGAGCGGCGAGCTGCGCCTGCCGCCGTTGCCGGAGGCGGACGTGCCGCTGGCGCGCGTGCGGGCCCAGCTCGCGGCGCGCGGTTATCGCGAGGCGATCTGCTACAGCTTCGTCGCGCCGGATCTGCTCGCGCGCTGGTCGCTCGCCGAAGGCGCGGTGCCGCTGGCCAATCCGCTCAGCGCCGATCTGGCGGTGATGCGCACCTCGCTGCTGCCGGGCCTGGTCGAGGCGCTCAAGCGCAATCGCAATCGCCAGCAGGAGCGCGTGCGTCTGTTCGAGAGCGGACTGGTGTTTCTCGGCGGCGGCGAGCTGCGTCAGATTCCGCGTCTGGCCGCGGTCGCCTGCGGGCGCGCCGCACCGGAGTCCTGGGCAGGCGACAAGCGCGGCGTCGATTTCTACGATCTCAAGGCCGACGTGGAACGCCTGCTCGCGCTCGGCGGCGGTGAGCGCAGAGTCGAGTTCGTGCGGGCCGGACAGGCGTGGCTGCACCCCGGCCGCAGCGCGCAGGTCCGCATCGACGGCGAGCCGGTGGGGGTGGTCGGCGGCCTGCATCCGCGCCTGCTCAAGGCGCTCGACCTGGACGAGGACGTGCAGGTGTTCGAGCTCGATCTCGCCGCGGTCACCGCCGGTCGGCTGCCGCGGGCCCGCGCCCTGTCGCGCTTTCCTTCGGTGCGCCGCGACATCGCCGTGGTGGTTTCCCACGATGTTGCCTACGCCGAGGTCGAGCGTATCGTGCGGGCGAGCCTGGGCAACTCGTTGGCGGAATTGCGGGTTTTCGACGAGTACCGCGGCCCCAATCTCGGCGCGGATGCAAAAAGTCTCGCTATAGGCTTGATTTTGCAGGACGATTCCCGCACTCTTACGGACGAGGACGCAGATCGATGCGTCGCTCGGGCGGTCGCCGCCTTGGAACACGAATGCCACGCGAAGTTAAGGGGATGACATGGCTTTGACGAAGGCGGAGATGGCCGAACGGTTGTTCACCGACGTCGGCCTGAACAAGCGTGAGGCCAAGGAGTTCGTCGATGCGTTCTTCGACGCCATTCGCGACGCGCTCGAAAAGGGGGAGCAGGTCAAGCTTTCGGGCTTCGGCAATTTCGATCTGCGCCAGAAGAACCAGCGTCCGGGACGCAACCCCAAGACCGGCGAGGAGATTCCGATTTCCGCGCGCCGGGTGGTGACGTTCCGTCCGGGACAGAAGCTGAAAGTCCGGGTCGAATCCTATGCTGGATCAGGGCAGCAATAGCGAATTGCCGGTCATTCCGGCGAAACGCTATTTCACCATCGGGGAAGTGAGCGAACTGTGCGGCGTCAAGCCGCATGTCCTGCGCTACTGGGAGCAGGAGTTCCCCAATCTGAAGCCGGTCAAGCGGCGCGGCAACCGCCGCTATTACCAGCGCCACGACGTATTGATGATCCGGCAGATCCGCTCACTGCTGTACGACCAGGGCTTCACCATCACCGGCGCGCGCCAGCGCCTGGACGGCCAGCAGGCGCGCATGGAAGTGAGCATCACCAATCAGATCGTGCGCCAGGTGCGCATGGAACTGGAAGAAGTCCTGCAGATCCTGCGGCGCTGAATCCAAGCGTCTGTTAGAATCGCGTTCCATAAAAAATGCGGCCCATGGATGGCCGCTTCTTGACTTGCTTTTGCGATCACGGACGATCGCAAAGACGAATGAAAAGTGCGGTCAGGACGACCGCTTTTTGACTTGCTTTTGCGATCACGGACGATCGCACGAGTACCGGTCGGGGCGTAGCGCAGCCTGGTAGCGCATCTGCCTGGGGGGCAGGGGGTCGTGGGTTCGAATCCCGCCGCCCCGACCAATCGCGGAACGCGACATTCTCCGGCGCCCAGGTGGCGCCGGACGCATCTTGGAGGCGCCGATGCCGGGATCGCTCTCTACCCTCTACCCCGAAATCGAACCCTACGCCAGCGGCATGCTCAAGGTGTCGCCGCTGCACACGCTGTACTACGAACAGTGCGGCAATCCGAACGGCAAGCCGGTGGTGTTCCTGCACGGCGGTCCGGGCGCCGGCTGCAACGCCAGGAGCCGGCGTTTCTTCGATCCGGCGCGCTATCGCATCGTGCTGTTCGATCAGCGCGGCAGCGGACGATCCACGCCGAATGCCGAGCTGCGCGAGAACACCACCTGGGACTTGGTCGCCGACATCGAGCGGCTGCGCGAGCATCTCGGCATCGCCCGCTGGCAGGTGTTCGGCGGCTCGTGGGGCTCCACGCTGGCGCTGGCCTACGCCGAAACGCATCCCGAGCGCGTGACCGAGCTCGTGCTGCGCGGCATCTTCCTGTTGCGGCGCTCCGAAATCGACTGGTTCTATCAACAGGGCTGCGACACGATCTTTCCGGACGCCTGGGAAGACTATGTCGGCGCGATCCCGCAAGCCGAGCGCGGCGATTTGGTCGGCGCCTACTATCGCCGCCTGACCAGCGCGGACCCGACGGTGCGCCTGGCGGCGGCGAAAGCCTGGTCGGTGTGGGAAGGGCGCACGAGCTACCTGCTGCCGAACGAGGAATACATCTCGGCGACCGGCGCCGACGAGTTCGCGCTCGCGTTCGCGCGCATCGAATGCCACTACTTCGTCCATCGCGGCTTCTTCGCCACCGACGATCAGCTCCTGCGCGATGCGCACAAGTTGAAAAATATACCCGCGGTCATCGTGCAGGGCCGCTACGACGTGGTCTGTCCGCTGCGCAGCGCCTGGGATCTGCACCGTGCCTGGCCGGAGGCGGAACTGCGCATCGTCCCGGATGCCGGCCACTCGGCGTTCGAGCCCGGCATCACCCACGAGCTGATCGCGGCGACCGATCGATTCGCCCGATGACTCCGTGGTGTTGACGGACGCCGAGGGGGGAATGACGATCCCTGATGCAGGGGAGTGTAGTCTGGATTACACAAGGAGCATGGACATGAAATCGCTGATTGCAGGGGTCGTATTTTCCGTTACGCTGGGTTTCACAAGTCAGGCATTCGCCATTCCCGATCTCGTCTGGTGTCAAGGCTGTTCGGCGCAACAGCAGAATCAAGCGGCGATGCGCGCCGGGCGGGGAACGGTGTACGTCGCCGATGCCATCAACCGTACCGTTGTCGCCTATAACGTCCATACCGAAACCGACGACAGCAAGCAGCCGCCGCGGCCAGTGCTGGTGGCGGACCAGATCGCACCGGATCCGGTCATCGTGAATGGTCTGAGCGATGCGATCCGGTACTACAACACGCCTCCCGTCGGTTGGCAGAAGCACTTCAACGAGAGTGTGCGGGATGGCAGCGTCTACAACATCATCAACGCGGGGCGTGTTCAAAACGATTTCGCTGATGGGTTCAATGCGAGCTGGCGGAACGCCAATGCTGACTTGGCCATGCTGCTCGGTCGCACCGTGCAGATCCTGGCGTCCCTGCATCTGGTTGACCTGTACGCCGCCCCGAACCTGACAGTCACCGCGACCTTCAAGGATGGGAGTCGTGTGGACTTTGTCTTTGATCGGGATACCAGCAAGCTGAAGCTGCAAACCGATACCGCGCGGGATTCGCACAATAATTCCGTGCCGTATCTCGGCGCGGATGGGCAGATTCACAATCTCGGCGGCGAGCACGATTTCAACCCAAGCACCGGAAGTCCGATGGATCAGCAGAATTTCGTGAATCAGATCGGCCGGCTGGGCGTTCAGATCCTCAGCACCGGCGGTGGCGGTGGCAGTGGCGGGATCCATGGCTGGGCCTGCGTGAAATCCGGCGACGGTCCGGATGCGGTGTACACCTGTCAGAAGTACTGAGCCGCGGCGAGGGCGGATGCCACAAAACAAAACCGGGCCTTGCGGCCCGGTTTCGTTTTTGCGCGGAGCGAGGCGTTCAGTGTGCCGGTGCGGCGTCGCCGCCGCCGCCCTTGAGGCAGGAACTCATGAACTTCTTGCGCTCGTCGCCCTTGAGTCCCTTGGCGGTGGCGTCGGCGTTGCAGGCCTTCATCTTTTCCTGCTGCGTCATCGGCTTGGCGGGCTCGGCGGGCTCGGCCGGTGTCGTGCTCGACGTCGTGGTCGGCGTGGTGCTCTCGCCCTTCATGCAACTGCTCATGAAGGCCTTGTACTCGTCGCCTTTCAGGCCCTTGGCATGGGCCTGCTTGGCGCAGTCGCCGGTGCGTTGCTGCTGCGGCGTGAGCGGCTTGGGCTGGGCGGCGTCGGCGGCGAGAGCGGACGCGCCGCCGAGCGCGAGCATGAGCGCGAGGGCGATGGGGGTGGCGAACTTCATCGATATCTCCTTGGGTTGTGCGGATCACGCGAAAGTCTACGTCGGCGGGATTGCCGGCAGTAGGCGCGATGCACAATGATGCCCAGGCGCTGAATCGCGTCTGTAGGAATTCGCCGACCGCGCGTGTCCGTTCAGCGCGGGTTTTGCGCTCGGCTCAGGCCGCCGCCGCGGCCTGTTGATCCGCGCTCAGACGCGGTCCGTGCAGCAGCGCCTGGCGCACGCCGTCGACCACCAGATCGACTTCCGTCTCGGTGATGCGGAAATGCGGCGTGAAGCGCAGCGAGTTGACGCCGCCGTGGATCACGCCGATGCCGCGCTCGCGCAGCCATTCCTCGATGCTGCCGGCGCCGTAGCACTTGAATTGCGGCGCGAGTTCGCAGGAGAACAGGAGCCCGGTGCCCTGCACGCGGGTGATCAGGCCGGGCAGCTCGTGCTTGAGCCTGCCGAGCTTGTCGAGGAATTCCCTGCCGCGCGCGCGGATGTTGGCGCGCACTTCGGGGGTGAGCATCTCGAGCACGGCGACGGCCACATCCATCGCGCGCGGATTGGCGGTCATGGTGTTGCCGTAGATGCCCTTCTTGTACAGCGCCGCGGCGCGCTCGGTCACCGCCAGCACGGACAGCGGATACTGCCCGGCGTTGAGCGCCTTGGAATAGGTTTCCATGTCCGGCGCGTCGAGCTGCTCGAAGCCCGGATAATCGACGATCGACAGCACACCGTGCGCACGCAGTCCGGCCTGGATCGAATCGACCAGGAGCAGGCTGCCGTGGGCGCGGGTGAGTTCGCGCGCGGCGGCGTAGAACTCGGGCGTCACCGCGCGGCCCGGATCGCCTTCGCCCATGACCGGCTCGAGGAACAGTGCCTCGATGAACCAGCCGTTGCGTTCCGCATCGGCGAACACTTGATGCAGGGATTCGATCTGGTACGGCTCCACCGTGATCAGGCTCTGCTCGTCGCGGAAACTGGCGAGATGCTGGACGTAGGCCTTGCGCGAGGAATCCGAATACACCGCCGGCCGCTCGGTACGGCCGTGGAACGCGCCCTTGACGGCGACGCGCTTGATCGTGCGGCCGGCGTGGCGCGCGCCCGGGTCGGTCATCAGCTTGGCGTTGACATCGACGATGCGGCAGGCGAGCGACACCGCTTCCGAGCCCGAGTTCAGGCACAGGAACCGGCTGAACGGGCAGGCGCCACGGGCGCGGCCGATGTTGCGTTTGAGCGCGCGCGCGAAGCGCAGGTGGCTCACGCTCGGCGTCATCACGTTGGCCATCACCTGCGGCCGCGCCAGCGCTTCCAGCACCGGTGCGGGCGTGTGGCCGAAGCCGAGCATGCCGTAGCCGCCGGAATCGTGCACCACCGCGCCGTTGAGGGTGATTACCCAGGGACCGCGCGCGGCGAGCGCGACGTAGGGATTGACCGCATCCTCGGGGTAGAAGTTGACGAAGTCCGCCTGCATGCGGGCGATCTGCTCGGCTTCGTCGAGGGCGACGAGGTCGGCGAATTCGGTGCGCAACCGACGGTGCGCCGCGACCGCGGCGTCGACCGCCTCGCCGAGTTCGGGAAACTGCGGCGCCAGGCGTTCGATGACGGCGTCGGCGAGACCGGTGGTGCGGCGTTTGCCGCCGCAGCGGCGCAATTCCTCGAGTTTGGCGACGAGCGACATGGGAAACCCTCCGCGAGAACGCGACGCCCGCCGCGGCGGCGCGCGTCGCCGAGTTGCAATGGAATTGGCACGAATTTTATCACGCCGATTTGGCCCGCCGAAGGGGCCACTTGGACGGGCGGCCGATGGGGCCACTTGGATTGCGGGAGCGTCGCCGCAGCCGAAGCCGGGAACCTGGGGGCCCGATCGGACCTTGCCTGACGGATGTCATGCCGAAGTCGTGATGGGCGCGACTGCGCCACGCCGCCCGGCGCGGCTAGTCTGCGCAACATCGAGGAGGTGCAGGCAATGACGAGCGAAGTGGTGGCGAGGCTGGAGCAGGCGGGCAAGCGCTACGGTCAGGTGCAGGCGCTGGATCGGGTGGATCTCGAGGTCCGTCGCGGCGAGGTGCTGGCGGTGTTGGGGCCGAACGGCGCGGGCAAGACGACCGCGATTTCCCTCCTGCTCGGTCTGCTGCAGCCCGATGCCGGTCGTGCGACCCTGTTCGGCGAGGCGCCGAACGCGCTCGCGGCGCGTCGCCGCATCGGCGCGATGCTGCAAACCGCGGGCGTGCCGGAGACGCTGACCGTCGGCGAACTCATCACGCTGTTCCGCAGCTACTATCCGTGGCCGCGCACCGTCGCCGATACGGTAGAACTGGCCGGCGTGGGCGATCTGCTCCGGTGCCGCTACGGCAGGCTCTCCGGCGGTCAGCAGCGGCGCGTGCAGTTCGCGCTCGCGCTCGCCGGCCGTGCCGAGATCCTGTTCCTCGACGAGCCGACCACCGGCCTCGACGTCGAGGGGCGCGCGGCATTGTGGAAAACGATACGAGCCCTGGTCGGCGAAGGTTGCGCGATCGTGCTCACCACGCACTATCTCGAGGAGGCCGAGGCGCTCGCCGATCGCGTCAACGTGCTGATGCGCGGCCGCATCGTGGCGGAGGGCAGCGTGGCGCAGATCCGCGCGCGCGTGGCGCAGCGGCGCATCGGCTGCGTGTCGCGCCTGGCGCGCGAGGCGATCGCCGCCTGGCCCGAGGTGCGCAGCGTCGCGTGCGAAGGTGGGCGACTCGAGATCGTCACCGACGCCGCGGAGGCCGTCGTGCGCCGGCTGCTCGCCGAGGACGCCGGGCTCGGCGAGCTCGAGGTGCGCCGCGCCGGCCTCGCCGAGGCGTTTGTCGAAATCACCCGTGAGGCCGCCTGATGAACACCATCGCCGCATCGTCCGAGAAGCCGTTTTCCAATGGCGCCGTCCTCGCCAGCTATCTGCTCGAGGCCCACTTCGAATTTCTGCGCGTGCTGCGCACGCCCGCGTTCGCCGTGCCGACGCTGTTGTTCCCGCCGATGTTCTATCTGCTGTTCGGCCTGCTGCTCAATCGCGGCAACCACGATGCCGCGCAGTATCTGTTCGCCACCTACAGCGTGTTCGGCGTGATGGCGCCGGGACTGTTCGGCTTCGGCGTCGGCGTGGCCGTCGAACGCGAGCGCGGCTGGTTGTCGCTCAAGCGCGTGGCGCCGATGCCGCCCGGCGCCTACCTGTTGGCGAAGATGGCCATGGCGGCGCTGTTTGCGGGCATCATTTATGCGGCGCTCGCCGCGATGGCGGCGGCGCTCGGCGGCGTGCGCCTGGCGCTCGCGCAGTGGCTGCTGCTCGGTGCGATCGCGGCGTTCGGCGTTTTGCCGTTCTGCGCGCTCGGTCTTGTCATCGGCAGTCGCGCGAACGCCGCGGCGGCGCCGGCGATCGTCAATTTCATCTATCTGCCGATGGCCTTCCTGTCCGGCTTGTGGATACCGCTGTCGATGCTGCCCGGCGTGCTGTCGCAGATCGCGCCGCTGTGGCCGGCGTATCATCTCGCCGAGCTCGCCCTGGGCGTGATCGGACAGGGGTCGTCGTCCGGCAGCGTTCCGTGGCACATCCTGGCGCTCGTCGCCTTCACCGCCGCGTGCTTCGCGATCGCGCGGCGCCGGCTGGCGCGGGCGGAGTGAGGGCCATGGCATCCCTGCGCAGCGTGTATTTTCGCGCCGTGCTGTTGGCATCGTGGCTGGCGCTGGTCGCGCTCGCCGGCGGTCACGCGCCGGCATCGGTCGCGCGAACCGGCTATGCTTTTGGTGCCGCTCCCTGAATTTCCGCGCCGCCGAGCCCGCCGTGTTGCGTCATTTCTTCACCGCCTCGGACAATTCGCTGATCGCCGTGCGCGACACACGCGGCGGCGGGCGGCGCGAAATGAACTGGTATCCGGCGCTGATGCTGGTGTGGACGTTTTTCCTGTTCGCGGTGCCGCTGTACGACGCCGCCGGCGCGTTTCCGCACTGGCTGTGGCCGACCCTGGCAAGCTATCCGGTGTTCCTGTGGTTGTACTTCCGCGCCTACTACCGCGATCGCCGGCAGATCGTCTGGAGCGTGCTCGGCATCGCCGCGCTCGGGTTCGCGTTGACGCCGTTCAACGGCGGCGCGCAGAACTATCTGGTCTACGCCTCGTCGTTCCTCGCCTTTCTCGGCGGCACGCGCCAGGTGCTGCGCAACGTCGCCCTGTTGCTCGGCCTGTACACGGCCGAATGGCTGGCGCTCGGCTTTCCCGCCGTGTACCTGATCGACGTGGTCGTGATCAGTCTCGCGATCGCGGTGATGAATCTCAATTTCCTGCGCAAGTGGGAGCGCGACGCCGAGCTCAAGCTCAGCCACGACGAGGTGCGGCGCCTCGCCGCGCTCGCCGAACGCGAACGCATCGGTCGCGATCTGCACGATCTGCTCGGCCACACGCTGTCGCTGATCACGCTCAAGTCCGAGCTCGCGCACAAGCTGTTCGAGCGCGATCCGGCCGCGGCCAAGCGCGAGATCGCCGAAGTCGAGCGCGTGGCGCGCGAGGCGCTCGCCCAGGTGCGGCGCGCGGTCACCGGCATCCGCGCAGCCGGCCTCGCCGCCGAGCTTGCCGCCGCGAAACTGCTGCTCGAATCGCACGGCGTGGCGTTCCAGTACGCGCTGGCCGACGTGGCGTTGCCGGTCGAGGTGGAGACCGCGCTGGCGATGACGCTGCGCGAAGCCGCCACCAACGCGCAGCGTCACGCCGCAGCGCACCGCGTAATCGTGCGCCTGGACGCCGCCGACGGCCAGCTCGTGCTGCGCGTCGAGGACGACGGCCGCGGCGGCGCGATCGTGCCGGGCAACGGCTTGACCGGCATGCGCGAGCGGCTCGCCGCGATCGGCGCGGAGCTTCGGATCGAGTCCGAGCGCGGCCGCGGCACGCGCTTGCGCGTCACCCTGCCGTTGCCGCCGATGCCGGCGCAGACGCTCGCGTTGAACCGGGTGCCGAGCGGCGTCGGTTGACATCGGCCGACGCGCACCGCACGCTCGGAGCATGACCGTCCGCGCCCGCCGCGCTGCATGATCCGCGTCCTGCTCGCCGAAGACCAGGCGATGGTGCGCGGCGCGTTGTCGGCGCTGCTCCGGCTCGAATCCGATCTCGACGTGATCGGCACCGCCGCCGACGGCGAGGAGGCGTGGACCCTGATCGAGCGCGAGCGGCCGGACGTGGTCGTCACCGACATCGAGATGCCGCGCATGACCGGTCTCGAACTCGCGCAGCGTGTGCGCGAACGCGGCGCGCCGTGCAAGGTGGTGATCCTGACCACGTTCGCGCGTCCCGGCTTCCTGCGCCGCGCGCTCGATGCCGGGGTGAGCGGCTATCTGCTCAAGGATGCGCCGGCCGAGCAGCTCGCCGAGGCGCTGCGCAAGGTGCATCGCGGCGGACGCGCGATCGATCCCGAGCTCGCGCTCGAAGCCTGGTCCGGCGACGATCCGCTCAACGACCGCGAGCGTCAGGTGCTGCGCCTGGCGGGCGAGGGCCTGTCCGCCGCGGAAATCGCCGAGCGCCTGCACCTGTCGCAGGGCACCGTGCGCAACTATCTGTCCGAGGCGATCGGCAAACTCGGCGTCGGCAACCGCATCGAGGCGTATCGACTCGCGCGGCAGAAGGGATGGTTGTGAGCGACGGCCAAGCGTGAACGGGCTGGCGCGCGCGGTGAGCGGAAAGCGCTTGACAGCGTGCGCGACCAGCTTACGCTCACCGCTCACCGCTCACCGCTCACCGTCTTTGAAAAAATCCGACTTCCACTACGACCTGCCGCCCGAGCTGATCGCGCAGGAACCGCTGCCCGAACGTTCGGCGAGCCGGCTGCTGGTCGTCGACGTGCCGGCGCAGACGTTCGTCGATCGCTGGTTCCGCGATCTCGGCGACTACCTGCGGCCGGGCGACTTGCTCGTGTTCAACGACACGCGCGTCCTGCCGGCGCGGCTCTACGGGCGCAAGCAAACCGGCGGCGCGGTCGAGATCCTGATCGAACGCCTGACCGGCACGCACACCGCACGCGCGCAGCTCGGCGTGAGCAAGCCGCCGAAGCCGGGCAGCGCGATCCGCCTGGAGGACGGCAGCGCACTCCGCGTCACCGGGCGCGAAGGGGAATTTTATACTTTGCAGTACGACGGCCCGGAGCCGCTGGAGAAGCTGCTGCTGCGCCTCGGCCACATGCCGCTGCCGCCCTACATCACGCGCCCGGCCGAGGTGGCCGATGCGGAGCGTTACCAGACGATCTACGCACGCGCGCCCGGCGCGGTGGCGGCGCCGACCGCCGGACTGCACTTCGACGCGCCGCTGCTGGAAGCGCTGCGCGCGCGGGGCATCGAGTTCGGCTATGTCACCCTGCACGTCGGCGCCGGCACGTTCCAGCCGCTGCGCAGCGAGCGTGTGGAAGACCACGTCATGCACCGCGAGTGGCTGAATGTCGGCGCCGAACTGGTCGAGAAGATCCGCGCCGCCCGTGCGCGCGGCGGACGGGTCGTCGCAGTCGGCACCACCGTCGTGCGCGCGCTCGAGTCGGCGTTGCAGGACGGCGAGGTGCGGCCGTTCGCGGGCGAGACCCAGATCTTCATCTTCCCCGGCTACCGCATCGCCAGCATCGATGCGCTGATCACGAATTTCCACCTGCCCGAATCGACGCTGCTGATGCTGGTCTCGGCCTTCGCCGGGCGCGAGCTGATGCTCGCCGCCTACCGGCACGCGGTGGCGCAGCGTTATCGCTTCTTCTCCTACGGCGATGCGATGCTGATCCTGCCGGCGGGGCGGGCTTGATGCTTGCGGATGCCTCGCCGCAAATCGTGTCTCGTCACGCCGCGGCGCCGTGCGCGAACCGCCGGGAGGCGTCCGCTCGATGGCGAGCCGGGCATGGCCGTCTTCAGAGCGAGCGGCCGTCGAATTTCGAGACCGGAATCGTCTCCGGTTCGATACCTTCGAGACAACGGATGTTGATGGCGATCATGGCATTGCCGTTGCGGTCCGTGCCCTCGCTGTACGGGTGGATGCCGCACTCGGGACAAAACCGATGCTTGATGACGTGCTTGTTGAACGTGTAGGTGCTCGCCTCGTGCTCGGGCGTGAGGAACCGCACGTGTTCGCGCGGAACGAACCACAGCAGAGCGCCCTTGCGCTGGCAAAGCGAGCAATTGCACGACATCGCGCCGGCGAGCGTGCCTTCGACCTGGAACGCGATGCGGCCGCAATGACAGCTTCCTTGGTAGAGCATGCTTCGTCTCCGTTTGGCTCGACGCGCGAGGCGGAATCATGCCACAGACAGGAACGTGGGGGGGCATCAGACGTTGCTTGGTGCTACTCACCCGGCGGCGGTTCCCACAACTCCACCTTGTTGCCCTCGGGGTCGATCACCCAGCCGAACTTGCCGAATTTCGAGCGCTCGGTCCGGTCGATGACGTGGCACCCTTCGCTGCGCAACGCGGCGAGCAGCGCGTCCAGATCCGCCACGCGGAAGTTGATCATGAACGGCGCGGAGCTCGGCTCCATTTTCTTCGTGTCCTGAGCGAACGGCGTCCAGAGGGTCATGCCCGGCGGGCTGTCCGGGCCGCCCCACTCGAAGATGGCCCCGCCCCAGTCGCTCACCTCCAGGCCGAGGTGATCCCGATACCAGGCGCCGAGGCGTTTGGGGTCCGCCGATTTGAAGAATATGCCGCCGATGCCGGTGACGCGCTTCATCGCCTGCTCCTACGATGGGTCAAGGGGGTTGTGCTGTCGGGTGCTCGTGCTCCACCGCCGGCGCGAGCGTTGTTGGCGCTATCCCGCCACGCGCGCGAGTCGGCCGCAACGGCAGGTCCGGCAACCGACATGAGCGACGGCCGGAGGCGGCCCGTGCGCTGCATTGTAGCGTCGCGTCGCGACCTGCGCCGCACTATCATGCTTGCCGCTATCATCCGCCCTCGCTCAGCGAGGGAAATGGGCATGCAATTCGAACTTCTCGGCGGCGACGGTGCCGCCCGGCGCGGTCGCATCACCCTGCGGCGCGGCACGATCGAGACGCCGGCGTTCATGCCGGTCGGCACCTACGGCTCGGTGAAGGGCATGACGCCGCGCGCGCTCGAGGAAGTCGGCGCCGAGATCATCCTCGGCAACACGTTCCATCTGTGGCTGCGGCCGGGGCTCGAGGTGATCGGCGAATTCGGCGGCCTGCACCGCTTCATCGGCTGGCACAAGCCGATCCTCACCGATTCCGGCGGCTTCCAGGTGTTCTCGCTGGCCGAGCGGCGCACGATCAGCGAGCAGGGCGTGCGCTTCGCCTCGCCGGTCGACGGCACGATGGTGTTCCTGTCGCCGGAGGAATCCATGCGCATCCAGCACGTGCTCGATGCCGACATCGTCATGATCTTCGACGAGTGCACGCCGTATCCGGCGACGGAAACCGCGGTGCGGGAGTCGATGGAATTGTCGCTGCGCTGGGCCGAGCGCTCGCGCCGCGCCTTCGACGAATTGCGCAATCCGAATGCGCTGTTCGGCATCGTCCAGGGCGGCACCTTCGCGCGCTGGCGGCGGCGTTCGGCCGAACGGCTGATCGACATCGGCTTCGACGGCTATGCGCTCGGCGGGCTGGCGGTCGGCGAGCCGGAGGCCGAGCGCAACCGCACCCTGGAGGAAACCGTGCCGCTGCTGCCGGCGGCGCGGCCGCGTTATCTGATGGGCGTGGGCCGGCCCGAGGACATCGTCGCCGCGGTGGCGTGCGGCATCGATCTGTTCGACTGCGTGCTGCCGACGCGCAACGCGCGCAACGCCCACATCTTCACCCGCCACGGCACGCTGCGCATCCGCAATGCGCGCTACGAGCGCGACCCGCGTCCGCTCGACGAGGCCTGCGCCTGCTACACCTGCCGCAGCGGCTTCAGCCGCGCGTACCTGCGCCACCTCGACAAGTGCGGCGAGATGCTGGGGCCGATGCTGGCGACGATCCACAACCTGCACTACTACCAGGAACTGATGCGCGATCTGCGCGAGGCGATCGCCGCCGGACGGCTGGCCGACTTCGCCGCGGCGTTCCATGCCGCGCGGGTCGGCGCGGAAGCCTGATCCTCCGTGCCGGGAACGATCGGGCGGCGGATGCACGGCCCGCGTCCGCATGGCATAATTCGCCGCCTTTGCGGCGGGGTCGGGACACACGGCCGGCCGTCGCTCCCGAGCAGGAGTTCGCATGGATTTTCTGATAGCCAACGCCTATGCGCAGGCGGACGGTTCGTCCGCTCCCGGCGGTCTGCTGGCCTCGCCGCTGGTGTTTCTCGTCGTCATGGTGGCGATGATGTTCTTTCTGTTCCGCTCGCAGTCGAAGCGGCAGAAGGAGCTGCGCGCGATGATCGCCGCGCTCGCCAAGGGCGACGAGGTGGTGACCAACGGCGGCGTGGCCGGGCGCATCGACGACATCGGCGAGACGTTCGTGACCCTGGAAATCGCGCCGAACGTCAGGATCAAGCTGCAGAAGACCGCGATTTCGATGGTGCTGCCGAAGGGCACGCTGAAGTCGGCGTGACTTTCGTGCGCTCGTCCAGGATCGCGAACATCAAGACGCGGCCGGCCGCGGCCGCACGTTTCCCGAAGAGCCTATGAACGATTTTCCCCGCTGGAAATACGTGCTCGTGGCGGCGGTGCTGCTGTTCGGCATCGTCTATGCGCTGCCGATCCTGTTTCCACAGCAGCCCGCGGTGCAGATCTCGGCCAACCGCGGCGCCACGGTCGATCTGGCGCTGAAGGAAAAGGTGCTGGGCGTGCTGCAGACCCGCAAGCTCGACTTCAAGGACGTCGAGCTCGACGGCGACCGCCTGCTGGTGCGTTTCGCCAACACCGAGGTGCAGCTCGCGGCCTCCGACGTGCTCAAGTCCGAGCTCGGCGATCAGTACGTGGTGGCGCTGAATCTCGCCTCGACCGTGCCAGGCTGGCTGCGCGCGATCGGCGCCAACCGCATGCCGCTCGGCCTTGATCTGCAGGGCGGCGTGCACTTCCTGATGGAGGTGGACCAGAAGGCGGCGCTGGCGAAGATGCAGCAGCGCTATGTCGATGACATCCGCGCCGCGCTGCGCAACGCCAAGATCCGTTACGAATCGGTCAACGCCAGTACGCAAGGCGTGGTCGTCGTGCTGCGTTCGGAGGCGGACCGCCGGCAGGCTGGCAACGTCATCGCCAAGGACGTCAACCAGCCGGAGAAGCTCGGCGATCAGCCGCCGCTCGAACTCAGCGACGGCGCGACGACCGCCGACAGCTTCACCCTGATCGCCCGCCTGCGCGACACCGCCGTGCTCGGCCAGATGCGCCAGATCGTGGCGAGCAACCTCACCACGCTGCGCAACCGCGTCAATCAGCTCGGCGTGTCCGAGCCGTTGATCCAGCAGCAGGGCGCCAACCGCATCGTCGTCGAGCTGCCCGGCGTGCAGGACACCGCCGAGGCGAAGAAGATCCTCGGCGCCCAGGCCACGCTCGAGTATCACGCGGTCGACGAAAGCGTCGCCAATCCCTACGAGGCCGAGCGTACCGGCATCGTGCCGCCCGATTCGCGCATCTACCACATGAACACCAACGGCCTGGACGGCAAGCCGGTGCCGGTGGTGCTGAAGAAGAAGATCATCGTCGGCGGCGACGAGCTGGTCGATGCGCGGGCGATGCCCGATCCGCAGAACGGCCTGCCGGCGGTGTCGGTGACGCTGAACGCGCTCGGCGGCAAGAAGATGCTCGACTTCACCACCCAGAACGTCGGCCATCGCATGGCGGTGGTCTACATCGAGCGCGTGCCGGAGACCAAGATCGTCGACGGCAAGGAAGTGCACAGCTTCAAGGTCAACGAGGAAGTCATCAGCAACGCGGTCATCCAGGGCGTGTTCTCGAGCCACTTCCAGACCACCGGCCTCGACAGCATGAAGACCGCGAGCGAGCTGGCCCTGCTGCTGCGCGCGGGTTCGCTGGCGGCGCCGGCAGACATCGTCGAGGAGCGCGTGATCGGCCCGAGTCTCGGTCAGGACAACATCGCCAAGGGCGTCAAGGCGGTGATCCTCGGCCTGGTTTCGGTGCTGATCGCCGCGGCGATCTACTACCACCTGTTCGGCCTGATCGCCGACGTCGCCCTGGTGTTCAATCTGATCCTACTGGTCGCGGTGCTGTCGCTGTTCCAGGCGACGCTGACCATGCCCGGCATCGCCGGCATCGTCCTCACCCTCGGCATGGCGATCGACGCCAACGTGCTGATCTGCGAGCGCGTCCGCGAGGAGCTGCGCAACGGCTCGACGCCGCTGGCCGCGATCCGCGCCGGCTACGAGAAGGCCTGGGCGACGATTCTCGACGCCAACGTCACCCACCTGCTCGCGGCGTTCGGGCTGTTCTTTTTCGGTTCCGGCCCGATCAAGGGTTTCGCGGTGACGCTCGCCATCGGCATCCTCACCTCGATGTTCACCTCGGTCACGGTGACCCACGCGCTCGTCAATTTGATCCACGGCAAACGCAAGTTGAAGGGGCTGTCGGTCGGCGGCGGCTATGCGCGCGGCATCGCGTCGTGAGCCGGGCGTGCAAACGGGGTTGAGCATCCATGGAAGTCTTTAATCCGAACAGCAATATCAATTTCCTCGGCCTGCGCCGGATCAGTCTCGCGGTCTCGGCGCTGCTCGTCGTGATCTCGCTCGGCGCGATGCTGGTGCGCGGGCTCAATTACGGTCTCGATTTCACCGGCGGCGTGCTGGTGGAAGTGCAATACGAGCAGCCGGTCGACATCGGCGAGGTGCGCGGCGCGCTCGATGCCGCCGGATTCGGCCACGCCGTGGTGCAGAGCATCGGCGGCGCGCGCGAGGTGTCGATCCGCCTGCAGGCGAGCGACGACAAGGACGCCGCCGGCGCGACCAAGAAGAGCGACCAGGTGGCCGACGACGTGCTCAAGGCGCTCAAGGCCAAGCGCGCCGACGCGCGCAAGACCCGCACCGATTTCGTCGGCCCGCAGGTCGGCGAGGAGCTCAAGAGCGACGGCATCGTCGCGGTGCTGTTCGTGATCATCGGCATCATGATCTACATCGGCATCCGCTTCGAGTGGCGCTTCGCCGTCGCCGCGATCGCCAGCGAATTCCACGACACCCTGATCACCGTCGGCTTCTACGCGATCAGCCAGCACGAGTTCGACATCACCGTGCTGGCGTCGGTGCTGGCCGTGGTCGGCTACTCGATCAACGACAAGGTGGTGGTGTTCGACCGCGTGCGCGAACTGTTCCGCTCGGCCCGTCGCGCCGAGCCGGTGGAGGTGCTGAACAAGGCGATCAACTCGACACTGTCGCGTACCATCATCACCGCGCTGTTCACCGCCATCAGCATGGTGGCGCTGTACCTGTTCGGCGGCCCGGTGGTGCACGGCTTCGCCCTGACCATGCTGATCGGCATCGTCATCGGCACGTTGTCGTCGATCTTCTTCGCCAGCCCGATCCTGCTCTGGCTCGGCGTGTCGAAGAAGGACCTGATGCCGGTGACGCGCGACAACGCGGAGCTGGCGCGGCGGCCCTGAGCGCCGCCTTCGAGCCCGTCGTTCGGGTCGGAATGCCCGCTTAGGCGAGCAACGCCGGCGTGGCCTGCGCCGAGATCGCCTTGACCATCGCCGCGACGAGGTGATGATTGCCGGCGACCAGGTTGCCACTCTGCGGGATGCCGTCGCGGCCGGCGAAATCGCAATAGTGGCCGCCGGCTTCGCGCACCAGCAGACAACCGGCGGTCATGTCCCAGGGTTTCAGGCCGATCTCGAAGAAGCCGTCCAGCCGGCCGGCGGCGACGTAGGCGAGATCGAGCGCGGCCGAGCCGGTGCGGCGGAAGTCCTCGGCGTCCTGCAGCAGCGCGCGGGTCATGCCGAGCTGCGCATCGAGGTGCTGGCGCTGGCGGAACGGAAAGCCGGTGCACAGCAGCGCGCCGGCGAGATGCTCGCGCTTGCTGACGCGGATGCGGCGATCGTTGAGGAAGGCGCCGTCGCCGCGGCTCGCGGTATACAGCTCGTCGCGCAGCGGATCGTAGATCACGCCGTGCACCGGATCGCCGTGATCGAGAAACCCGATCGACACGCAGAAGTGCGGAAAGCCGCGCAGATAATTGTGCGTGCCGTCGAGCGGATCGACCACCCAGACCTTGTCCGACTTGCCGCTGGCACCGGATTCCTCGCCGACGATGGCATGGTCCGGAAAGGCGCGGCGCAGTTCGCGCACGATCTCCGCCTCGGCCAGACGGTCGACTTCGCTGGCGAAATCGAGCCGCGCCTTTTCCTCGACCTTGATGCTGTCCACGCGATTCAGATAGCGCAGGATGACGGCACCGGCGGCACGCGCGGCGCGCACCGCGACATTGACGGCGGGTCTGGGCATGGGGAACTCCGGGCGATCGGGTGAAGAAGCGGCGCGGACGCCGTCGCCGATTCTAGCATCCGCACGGCGCCTCGCGGCTCGCGCCGGCGCGGCGCTTTGCCGATAATCCGCGCATGACCGAAACCGCCATCGCCGACCGCATCCGCTTCGTGCTGGTGCGCACCTCGCATCCGGGCAACATCGGCGCCGCCGCGCGCGCGATCCGCACGATGGGCTTCACCCGCCTGTGCCTGGTCGCCCCGCAGCGCTTTCCGCATGCGGAGGCGAGCGCGCTGGCCGCCGGCGCCGAAGACGTGCTGGGCAAGGCGGTGCTGAGCGCGAGCGTGGTCGAGGCGCTGGCCGATTGCACGCTCGCGCTCGGCTGCACTGCGCGACCGCGCGGCGTGCCGCTGCCGGAGCTGTCGCCGCGCGAGGCGGCCGAGCGCGCGCTGGCGGCGTGCGCCGGCGGCTCGGTCGCGATCGTGTTCGGCAACGAACGCACCGGCCTCACCAACGACGAGTTGATGTCCTGCCACGCCGCCGTGCACATTCCGAGCGATCCGGCGTGTCCCTCGCTCAACCTCGCCCAGGCGGTGCAGGTGCTGGCCTACGAACTGCGGCTGGCCGTGCTCGCGCACCAGCCGCCGGCGCAGGCGACGCCCGCCGAACCGCGCGCCACGGTCGAGCAACTGGAACATTTCTTCGGCCATCTGGCGCAGACGCTCGAGGACATCGACTTCCACAAGGGCCGCGCGCCGACCACGATCCTGAAACGCCTGCGCCGGCTGTTCCTGCGCGCGGGGCTCGAGCAACGCGAAGTGCGCATCCTGCGCGGCATCCTCGACGACGCGCAGCGCATGGCGCGGTTGGCGCGGGGGAGGGCGGAGGGGTGAGCGGTCAGCGGTGAGCGGTGAGCGGTGAGCGGAAAGAGCCGCTATGCCCTCGGCCCTCAGCCCTCCCCCCGCGATTCCTCCGCGTTGTCGCCGACCCGGCGCACGAGGAGCTTGTCGATGCGTGCGCCGTCGAGATCCACCACTTCGAAGCGCCAGCCGCGCCAGTCGAAATGCTCGCCGACTTGCGGGATGCGGCCGAAATGCGCCACCACCATGCCGGCGGCGGTGTGGAAGTCGTGTTCGCCCTCGAGCGGCAGTTCGCTGCTGCCGAGCAACTCGCGCAGATCGTCGGCGGCGAGCGCGCCGTCGATCAGCCAACTGCCGTCGTCGCGCTGCACCACGGGTTGGTCGCGCGTCGGGGCGACCGGCGCGGCGCTCTTGCCGACCACCGCGGCGAGCACGTCATTGAGCGTGACCAGGCCCTCGATGTCGCCGTACTCGTCGACCACGAGCGCGAGCCGCGTTTCGGCGTCGCGGAATTCCTCGAGCAGATCGAGCGCGCGTGCGGTGCCGGGCACGTACAGCGGCTTGGCCAGCTTGGCAAACAAGTCCACCTGGGTGCGTCCCAGCATCTCCGGCAGGCGCTTGAGGCTCAACACGCCGAGCACGTCCTTGTCACTGCCGCGACAGACCGGATAGCGCGCATACGGCCGCTCGCGCATCAGCGCCAGGTTCTCCTCGAGCGGGGCGGCGGCGTCGAGCCAGGCGATGCGCGGGCGCGGCGTCATCAGACTGTCGACGGTGCGATCGCCGAGGCGCAGCACGCGATTGACCATGTTGCGCTCGTCCGGATCGATCACGCCCTGTTCGGCGCCCTCGGCGACGAGCAGGCGGATCTCCTCCTCGCTCACCTGCTCGCTGCTCAGGCGCTCATGCCGCAGCAGCCGCAGCAGGGCGCGGGTCAGCGCGATCAGCACGAACGCGAACGGCTGCGCCAGCGCGGTCAATACCCGCATCGGGATGGCGACGGCGATGGCGAAGCGCTCCGGATTCACCAACGCCACGCGCTTGGGCAGCAACTCACCGAGCAGCATGTTGACGAAGGTGATGCCGGAGACGCTGAACGCAATGCCGAGCGCCGGCGCATAGGGCGCGAGCCATTGCCAGTGGGTGGCGTCGAGCAGGGCGGCGATGTCCTCGCCGAGCCGCGCGCCGAGCGCGGTGCCGGTGCCGATGCCGATCAGGGTGATGAACACCTGCACCGCGGCGAGCAGTTGCTCCGGCATCTCGATCAGTGCCAGCGCGGTCTGCGCACGCCGGCTGCTGCGCGCCAGATGCTTGAGGCGGCTCTTGCGCGCGGTCATCAGCGCCATTTCGCTGAGCGCGAAGAAACCGTTGAGCAACGCGAGCAGGACGACCAGGACGACTTCGATCAGCATCGCCGCCAGTGTAGCAGAGGCGCGCGGCGGCACGACCGCGCGCCCGGCGCCGCGCGCAGCCGAGCGGCGTTCACGCCTCGTCTTCGATGCGGTCGAAGCTCGACTTGTCGCCCTTCGGCCGCGGCGCGGCGAGGGTCTCGCCGGTGACGAGGTAGTACACCGATTCGGCGATGTTGGTGGCGTGATCGCCGATGCGTTCGATGTTCTTGGCGATGAACAGCAGATGCGCGCCGACCGGCACGCGCTGCGGATCGGCCTTCATGAAATCGATCAGGCGCCGGTAGATGCCGGTGTAGGTATCGTCGAGCTGCTCGTCGTGCGCCCACACGTCCAGCGCCTTTTCCGAGTCGCGGTCGCGGAACGCGGCGACCACGCCGGCGAGCAGCTTGAGCGCGAGCTGGCCGAGCTCGGCGAGTTCGTTGATCCATTCGTCCGGCGAATGCCGGTTGAGCGCGATCGCGCGCTTGGCGATGTTGGCGGCGAAATCGCAGATGCGCTCGAATTCGATGCCGATGCGCAGCGCCGCAAGCACCTGGCGCAGATCGCGCGCGATCGGCTGGCGCAGCGCCAGCACGCGCACCGCGCGCGCGTCGAGGTCGCGTTCCAGCGCATCGACCTCGAGATCGCTCTTGACCACGTGCGCGGCGATGGTGGTGTCGCGCAGCAGCAGCGCGTCGATCGCGCCGGCGAGCTGGGTCTGCGACAACTGGCCCATGCGCGTGATCGCGTCGTTGAGCTGGGCCAGTTCCTCGTCGAAACTTTTCACGATGTGGTCGGACATGGGTCTGTGAGGCCTGAGAGTGCTGGAGCGCTTCTTGCGCAGGGCTGAGGGCTGAGGGCTGACAAGCAGAGGCGGTTCCACGCCGGCTTTGCAGCCCTTGGCCCTCGGCCCGCGGATCACCCGTACCTGCCGGTAATATAGTCTTCCGTCATCTTCTTCTTCGGATTCTCGAAGATCGTCGTGGTGTCGCCGAATTCGATCAACTCGCCCAGGTACATGAACGCGGTGTAATCGGACACGCGCGAGGCCTGCTGCATGTTGTGGGTGACGATGGCGATGGTGTAGCGCGCCTTCAATTCCTCCAGCAACTGCTCGATCTTGCCGGTGGCGATCGGATCGAGCGCCGAAGTCGGCTCGTCGAACAGGATCACCTCCGGTTTCAACGCCACCGCGCGGGCGATGCACAGGCGCTGCTGCTGGCCGCCGGAGAGGCCGAGCGCGCTCTGCCGGAGCTTGTCCTTGACCTCGTCCCACAGCGCCGCCTGGGCGAGCGCCTGCTCGACGCGCAGGTCCATCTCCGCGCGCGACAGCCGCTCGTAGTGGCGGATGCCGTAGGCGATGTTGTCGTAGATCGACATCGGGAACGGCACCGGTTTCTGGAACACCATGCCGACCTTGCTGCGCAGGCGGTTCAGCGGATAGCGCGGATCGAGCACGTTCTCGCCGTCGAGCAGTACCTCGCCCTCGGCGCGCAGCTTCGGGTAGATCGAATAGATGCGGTTGAAGATGCGCAGCAGGGTGGACTTGCCGCAGCCCGACGGACCGATGATCGCGGTGACCTTGCGTTCCGGCACGTCGAGGTCGATGTCCTTCAGGGCGCGGTAGTCGCCGTAATAGAAATTCAGCCGGCGCGCGCGCAGCTTGGCCGGCGGCATCGGCGTCGGCGCGGCGGATGCGGCGGCGGGTGTCGGTTGGGCGGCGGGCGGAACGGGTGTGCCGGTCACGTCATTCATGGGCGACTCGCTTGCGCAGCAGCACGGCGCGCGAAACCAGCGACAGCAGCAGCACGAACACGGTGACGATGAACGCACCGGCCCAGGCCAGCGCGTGCCAGGATTCGTACGGGCTCATCGCGAACTGGAAGATCGCCACCGGCACGCTCGCCAGCGGCTGGCTGAGATCGGCGCTCCAGTACTGGTTGTTGAGCGCGGTGAACAAGAGCGGCGCGGTCTCGCCGCTGATCCGGGCGAGCGCCAGCAGGATGCCGGTGAGGATGCCGGGCAGCGCGGCTCGGTAGAGCACCTGCAGCGTCATCTTCCACTGCGGAACGCCGAGCGAGAGCGCCGCTTCGCGCATCGCACTCGGCACCAGTTGCAGCATCTCGTCGGTCGTGCGCACCACCACCGGAATCACGATCAGCGCCAGCGCGAGCGCACCGGCGAGGCCGGAGAAATGCCCGATCGGACGCACCGCGAGGGTGTAAACGAACAGGCCGAGCACGATCGACGGTGCGGACAGCAGAATGTCATTGACGAAGCGGATGGTCTCGCCGAGCGCGCGTCTGCGCGCGTATTCGGCGAGATACGTGCCGGCGGCCACGCCGATCGGCGTGCCGATCAGGATGGCGACGAGCGACATCGCGGCGCTGCCGAAGAAGGCGTTGGCAAGACCGCCGTCCGCGCCCGGCGGCGGCGTCATCTGCGTGAACAGCGCGGGCGTGAGGGCGGCGATGCCGTTGCCGAGCGCGGTCCACAGGATCCAGACCAGCCAGAACAGGCCGAACGCGGTGGCGAGCAGGGCCAGGCCGAGCGCGAGGAAATTCCTCGCGCGGCGGCGTCGGTACAGGCGCGCGGATGGCGTGGCCACGTCAGCGGCCCTCCTTGCGCGCGAGCTGCATCAGCATCCACTTGGCGATTGCGAGCACCAGGAAGGTGACCACGAACAGCAGGAAGCCGAGTGCGATCAGCGAGGAGCGATAGAGATCCGAATCCGCCTCGGTGAATTCGTTGGCCAGCGTCGCCGCGATCGAGTTGCCCGGCATCAGTAGCGATGCCGAGAGCCGATGTGCGTTGCCGAGCACGAACGTCACCGCCATGGTTTCGCCGAGCGCGCGACCGAGACCGAGAAACACGCCGCCGATCACCGCCGTGCGCGAGTACGGCAGCACCACGTCCCAGACGACTTCCCAGGTGGTCGAGCCGAGCGCGTAGGCCGATTCCTTCAGCCGCGTCGGCACGCTCAGGAACACGTCGCGCATCACCGCGCTGATGAACGGGATCACCATCACCGCCAGCACGATCCCGGCGGTGAGCATGCCGATGCCGAGCGGCGGACCGCGGAACAGCGGCCCGAGCAGCGGCCACTCGCCGAGATGCGCAGTCAGGAACGGCACGACGTGCGCGGCCATGAACGGCACGAACACGAACAGCCCCCACATGCCGTAGATGATGCTGGGAATGCCGGCGAGCAGCTCGATGGCTGCGCCGATCGGCGCGCGCAGCCACGGCGGTGCGACCTCGGTGAGGAACAGGGCGATGCCGAAGCTCACCGGCACCGCGATCAGCATGGCGATCAACGCGGTGACGACGGTGCCGTAGATCGGCACCAGCGCGCCGAACTGGCGCTGCACCGCGTCCCAGTCGGCGCTGACCAGGAACCGCCAGCCGAAGGTGGCGAAGGCCTCGCGTCCGCCCCACAGCATGGACAGCGCGGCGCCGACCAGCACCACCAGCACCAGCCAGCCGGCGCCCGCGAACAGGCCCTTGAACACGCGGTCGGCCGCGGCGTCACGCGCGCCGATGCGGTCGAGATCGCGCGCCGACGGCAGGCGCACGGGGGATGGCGGGGAGACGGCGATGCTCATGGCCGCGGTGCGGAGTCCTCGACGGAGGCGCTGATCGGAAAAATGCGCGCACCGTTGCCGATGCGCGCGAAGGTGCGAACCGAGGAGAGATCTGTTCGCGACGTGAAACGATTCCTCAAAGCTTGAAATCGGACTTCCAGTACGCCTCGATCTGCCTGACCAGCGATTCCGGCAGCGGCACGTAGTCCAGCGCCTCGGCGTCCTTCTGGCCCTGTTCGAAGGCGAAGCGGAAGAAATCGAGCGCGGTCCTGGTGTGGGCGGCGTCCTTCGGCGTCTTGTACAGAATCGCCCAGGTGGTCGCGGTGATCGGCCACGCCGCCTCGCCCGGCGCGTCGGTCATGATCAGGTTGAAATCCTTGGCGTTCTTCCAGTCGGCGGTCGCGGCGGCCGCGGCGAAGCTCACCTTGTCCGGCTTCACCCACTTGCCGGCATGGTTCTGCATGGCGACATAGGTGAGTTTGTTCTGCAGCGCGTAGGCGTATTCGACGTAGCCGATCGAATCCTTGATCTGCTTGACGTAGGCAGCCACACCCTCGTTGCCCTTGCCACCCACGCCGGTCGGCCAGGACACGGTCGTGCCTTCGCCGACCTTCTCCTTCCATTCCGCGCTGACTTTCGACAGGTAATTGGTGACGTTGAACGAAGTGCCGGAACCGTCCGAGCGGTGCACGACGGTGATCAGGGTCTCCGGCAGCTTCACGCCCGGATTGAGCTCGGCGATCGCCTTGTCGTTCCACTTCTGCACCTTGCCGAGGAAGATGTCGGCGAGCAGCGGTCCGGTGAGCTTCACCTGGCCGGCCTCGACGCCGTCGATGTTCACCACCGGCACGATGCCGCCGATGACCACCGGGAACTGGCCGAGACCCGCGTCGGCCAACTCTTTGCCGTCGAGCGGCTTGTCGGAGGCGCCGAAATCGACGGTCGCCGCCTTGATCTGGGCAATGCCGCCGCCGGAGCCGATGGACTGGTAGTTGACCTTCGAACCGGTCTTGGCGGTGAACGCCGCCGCCCACTTCGACAGCACCGGGTAGACGAACGAGGAGCCGGCGCCGGTGATGTCGGTGGCGGCCGAGGCATTGCCGGCGAGCCCGATCGCGGCGGTGGCGGCGAGAACGAGGAATGTGCGGCGCAGTCGCGGGAACATGCAATTCTCCTGACGGGACGTGAGAGACGAGCCGCGCCCCCAGGGGCGGCCCGTGCGGGACTGCGCGCAGGCTACGCGGCGATCTTGAAGGTTTTATGACAGGGGTGAGCGGTCAGCGGTGAGCGGTGAGCGGTGAGCGGTGAGCGGAAAGAGCTTTGCAGCCCTCAGCCCTCGACCCTCAGCCCCCATCCCTGTCACAAAACGGTAAACTTCGCCCTTTCGCACGCTCCCCGGAGGGACCGATGTTTTCCCTGCAAACCATCTTCGGCAAGGGCGACCGCATCTACGGCCTGCTCGAGGCCAGCGCGGACGCGGCGCGGCAGAGCACGCGCGCGCTGATCGCCATGCTCAATCAGAAATCCTCCAGCCCCTCGCTCGAGGAGTTCCGTCTGGCGCGACGGCGCGAAAAGGAGGTGATGGCGCAGATCAGCCAGACCCTGGTCAACACCTTCGTCACCGCGCTCGACCGCGAGGACATCGAGGCGCTGTCGGGCGCGCTGTACAAGATCCCGAAGACCGTGGAGAAGTTCGCCGAACGCTACGCGCTGTTCGCCGATCGGCTGATGGACGTCGACTACGCTTCGCGCGCGGCGCTGCTGGAAAAGGCCGCCGGGGTGATCGTGGAGATGGTCGGGCAGCTTCGGCGCGGCATGAAGCTCGAGGAGATGAAGGCGTTGAACGACCGCATGCAGGCGATCGAGAGCGAGGCCGACCGGCTGATCCTCCATCTGTACAAGGATCTGTTCGCCAACTCCGGCGACGTCGCCCGCCTGATCCTGCGCAAGGATCTGTTCGAGCTGCTGGAGAAGGCCATCGACCGCTGCCGCGACGCCGGCAACGTGATCTATGCGATCGTGCTCAAGCATTCGTGACGGGGTAAGCGGTCAGCGGTGAGCGGTGAGCGGAAAGAGCTTTGCAGCCCTCAGCCCTCGGGGATTGGAAATCGGTCGCTCGCTAACGCTCGCTCAATCGGAAATCGGAAATCGGGAGTGGAGAGTGGGGAGTGGAAAAAGACTGTGCTCAGCCCTCAGCCCTCGACCCTCAGCCCTCGACCCTCAGCCCTCAGCCCTCAGCCCTAGCCAATGAGCCTCACCCTCGTCCTCGTCGTGCTGCTGGTCGCGCTGACCTTCGAGTACATCAACGGCTTCCACGACACCGCCAACTCCATCGCCACCGTGGTGGCGACGAAGATGCTGCGTCCGCTGCAAGCGGTGCTGCTCGCCGCGGCGACGAATTTCCTCGGCGCGATGTGGGGCACCGCCGTGGCCAAGACGATCTCCTCCGGCCTGATCGACGCCGGTGTGGTGGCGGTGACGCCGGATCTCATCATCTGCGCGCTGCTCGGTGCGACGGTGTGGGATCTCATCACCTGGTGGTGGGGCCTGCCGTCGAGTTCCTCGCACGCGCTGGTCGGCGGCCTGTGCGGCGCGGCGCTGGCCGCCGCCGGCGGCAACTGGCACGCGATCATCTGGTCGGTGCCGGCCGAGCACTGGTGGCTGGGCAAGGGCCTGCTCAACAAGGTGATCCTGCCGATGGCGGTGTCGCCGGCGGCCGGCTTCGCACTCGGCTTCGTCATCATGGGCCTGCTGTTCGCGCTGCTGTCGTTCCTCGGCGGCGGCGCACTCGGCGCGCGGGTGCAGCGCGCGTCGCGCCCGCACGTGGTGAATGCGCTTTTTGGAAAAGTGCAAATCGTCTCCTCCGGCTTCATGGGCCTGTCGCACGGCATGAACGACGCGCAGAAGACGATGGGCATCATCGCGCTGGCGCTGGCGGCGGCCACCCAGGCCGGCTCGCTCGATCATCTGCCCGGCTGGCTGTCGTTCCTGCGCGTCGAATCCGATCCGAACGGCCAGTTCGGGATCGCCACCTGGATCAAGGCCACCTGCGCCGTGGTCATGGCCGCCGGCACGCTGGCCGGCGGCTGGCGCATCATCCGCACGCTCGGCCACAAGATGGTGAAGCTGCATCCGATCAACGGCGTGGCCGCGGATGCCGCCTCGTCCTCGGTGATCATCACCGCGTCCGTGCTCGGCATTCCGGTGTCCACCACGCACAACGTCTCCGCCGCGATCATGGGCGTGGGCACCGCCAAGCGCGCCAACGCCATGCGCTGGACCGTGGTCGAGCGCATGGTCTGGGCCTGGCTGCTCACGCTGCCGGTGACCGGCGTGCTGGCCTACGCGATGGTGCGTGCGGTGCGCCTGCTCGGCTGGGGCGGCTGAGTCGCGGCCCCGACGCGGGCATCGCCTTCGCCTATTCCACGCGCGTCTGGCCCGCCCAGTCGCGGTAGTTGAACACCTGACCGCTGCTCGGCCCTCAGCCCTCAGCCCTCAATGTCAGAACGCATCCCCGCCGGCGGAGATCGCCTTTTCCAGACGGTCGCCGAGCGGGCCGATCTCGTCGATCAGGCGGTCGAGTTCCTCGGCGGTGAGCAGTTCGTACGGCCGGTTCTCGCACAGGTGCAGATACGGCGAGCCGTCGAGATCGCTGACCGCGAGGAAACCCACGCGCTGCTCCCAGTTGAAGCGCAGGCAGCGTTTCGCGTCCATGCCGGTCAGCGGTCCGATCGGCGTGGAGACGCGCAGGTATTTGCGACCGGCCTCGTCCTCGAGTTCGGCGAGATACAGCCCCTGATGGCGCGCGCCGCCTTCGGTGCTGAGGTCGAAACTGAGCAGGTACGGATCGTTGATGCGCAGCCGGTAGCGCGCGTGGACGTGGGAGCGGACATCTTCGAAGGATCGCACGGGATTCTCCGGATCGGGCTCGCCGTATGCTAGCGTGATGCGGCCATGAAGTCAGTCGTCCCGGCGCCGCACCGGGCCATCCTGCGGACGATCGCGGCGATTCCGCGCGGGTGCGTGGCGTGCTACGGCGAGATCGCCGCGCGCGCCGGCGTGCCGCGTGGCGCGCGCCTGGTCGGACGCGTGCTGCGCGAAGCCGATCCGGCGCTCGATCTGCCCTGGCAGCGGGTGCTGCGCGCCGACGGGCGCATCGCCTTTCCGTCCGGCAGCCGCGCACACCGCGAACAGTGCCGGCGCCTGCGCGCCGAGGGGGTGGTCGTGGTCCACGGCCGGGTCGATCTCGCCCGCTTCGGCTGGCAGCGCAACCTCGACCGCGAGCTGTGGTCGCTGCCTCATGCCTGAGCGCGGCGCCGGAACCAGCCGGCGATGCTGAGCCGCTCGCGCGCCGCCGGCAGCACCTCGTGTTCGACCTCCGCGCTCAGGAACAGTGCGAGCGTGCCGGCCCGCGGCAGGATGTCCGCGGGCGAGGGGGATGCGTGCGGCAGGTACAGGCGCAGCGCGCCGCCGTCGGTTTCGCGCCAGTCGGGATTGAGATACAGCACGCTCGACAGCACGCGCGCGTCGTCGTCGCGGAAGCGGTCGCGGTGGCGGACGTAGCGTGCGCCGGGCGGATACAGTGCGAAGTGCGCCTCGAGTTCGTCGAGGCCGAGCAGGAGCGCACGATTGAGCGCGACGCGCAGCGCCTCCATCGCGCGCCAGTACGCCGCCTGCGCCGGCGTCGCCGCGGCGGGGTCGAGCCACTGCGTGCGATCGCCGCGCAGTTCCGGGCGTTCGCCTCGCCCGGCGCCCCGGCCGACCGCGGCGGGACGCAAGCTCCCGGCGGCGGCGAGCGCACGGCATTCGGCGGCGAGCGCGGTGCAGACCTCGGCATCGAGAAACGCCGGAACCACGGCGTAACCCGAACCTTCCAGGTTCTCGGCGATGCGCTTGATCGGCTGCGTCGCTGCCCGCATCATGCGAGCGTACCCGATTCCGGATGTCCCGCCCATGCCGCAATTTCCGCCCGTGACGCGGGCGCTGTTGCTCCTCAACATCCTCGTCTACCTGTTGCAGGCGCCGGCCGGCGATGCGCTGCTGGCGCGGTTCGCGCTGTGGCCGCTCGGGCCGCACGAACTGGCGCGGCTCGACGACGGCGGCCTGGTGCGCGTCGGCTTCGAGCCGTGGCAACTGGTGAGCTACGCGTTCCTGCACGGCAGCTTTCCGCACATCGCGTTCAACATGTTCGCGCTGTGGATGTTCGGCGCGCCGGTGGAGAACGCGCTCGGCGCGCGTCGGTATACTTTGTACTATCTCGTCTGCGTGCTCGGCGCCGCCGTGGCGCAACTCGCCACCATCGCCTGGTTCCAGCCCGAGGACTTCTATCCCACGGTCGGCGCCTCCGGCGGCGTGTTCGGCCTGCTCATCGCCTTCGCCGTGTTCTATCCGCGGGCGCGCATCGCGGCGCTGTATTTCCCGGTGCCGATTCCGGCGCCGATCGCGGTGGTGACCTACATGCTCCTGGAATTGATCTTCGGCATCACCGGCACCCAGGCGGGCGTCGCCCACTTCGCCCACCTCGGCGGCGCGGTCGTGGGATTCGCCTTGCTGCGTTATTGGCGCGCGCCGCGGCGACGCGACTACGACGACGGATCGTTCCGGTAGATCACGCCGCCCTTCATCACGAAATCGACCCGCTGCACCACCCGGATGTCCTCGAGCGGATTGCCCGGCACGGCGACGACGTCGGCGTAACAGCCGGGCGCGAGGTGGCCGAGATCGCGCTCCCAGTCGAGCAGTCTGGCGCCGTCGCGCGTGCCGGCGCGCAGCGCGTCGAGCGGCGTCATGCCGTGTTCGACCAGCAGCACGAATTCGCGCGCCTGGCTGCCGTGCGGAAACGGGCCGACGTCGGAACCGAGCGTGATCGGCACGCCGGCGGCGAGCTGGCGGCGGAACTGGGCGACGTGGTATTGCTGGATCGCGCGATAGCGTTCCGCGGCCTCCGGCGTGGTGGCGTGGTCGATGAAGTATTCGAGCACGGCAAAGGTGGGCACCGCGAAGATGCCGCGCTCGCGCATCCGGCGCATGGTGTCGTCGCTCAACTGATAGGCGTGATCGACCGAAGCCACGCCGGCGCGGACGGCCATGCCGGTGCCCGGTTCCGCGGTCGCGTGCACCGCCACGCGGCGACCGGTGCGCGCGGCCTCGACGACCGCGGCGCGCAGTTCCTCCTCGCTGAACTGGTACGGCGCGCGCAGTTCGCCGTGCTGCATGCGGTCCTTGCCGGTCTGGTAGATCTTGATGAAGTCTGCGCCCTCCTTGACCTGGGCGCGGATCACGCGCACCAGTTCCGCGGTGCTGTCCGCCGGCGTCGCGTTCGGCAGCGCGTGCTGCTCGGGGTTGCGGCCGAGCGCGTCCTCGTGTCCGCCGAGGATGTCGATGGCGTTGCCGCACACGCGCAGGCGCGGGCCGGGAATCCAGCCGCGGTCGATGGCGTCGCGCACCGCGCTCGCCGCGGACCCGGCGCCCTCGGTGCCCATGTCGCGCTCGGCGGTGAAACCGGCCAGCAGATCGGCGCGGGCGGCGAGGGTGGCGCGGATCGTGCGCTCCGGTACGGATTCGTCGAAAGTCTGCGCATCCTCGGCGCCGGGATGCAGGAACAGGTGCACGTGCGCATCGACGAAGCCCGGCAGCAGCGTGCGGTCGCCGAGATCGATCACGCGCGCCTCGCGCGGACGTTCGACCGCGGTGCCGACCGCGACGATGCGCTCGCCGCGCACCAGCACTTCGCCGGGCGCGAGCATGCGGCCGCTGTCGACGTCGAGCAGACGCGCCGCATGCAGCACGATCGTCGTGGCCGGTTCCGCGGCCGGCGCGGGCGCCGTCGCGGCGAGCGCCAAGGCAAGCAGCAGCGCACGCCAGCCGCGCATCAGGTCGTCTCCGGGTCGCGCTTGCCGGCAAAATCGACGCTGCACACGAAGCGCAGGGCGTCGAGCCGCGGCAGCGCGCGCGGCAGACAGGCGCGGAGCGCCGTGCGTTCGGCGTCGACCGCGGCCAGTTCGCGCGCGCTCACCGCCGGGTTGATCCGGCGCAGCGCGGCGAGCCGCTCGTGCTCGGCGCCGAGTTCGCGCTCCACCGCGGCGACCGCCGCGGCGATTTCGCGTGCGGCGTGCGCCTGCACCAGCTCCTCGCAGCGCGTGAGCATCGGCGGCACGAGTGTGGCCAAGCGGGTGCGATAGCGCGTCGCGTCGACCGGGCGCAGCGCGGCGCGCGCCACGGCGGCGGCGCTCGGCCGCCAGTCACTGCGGTCGGCGAGCCGGCTGTCGGTCGCCACGCGCAGCGGCAGCGGCGGCAGGAACCGGTCGGCGTGGAGCGCGGCGTCGGCGACGGCTTCGAGCACGAACACCGCCTCGAGCAACACGCTGCGCGGCGGCAGTGTCTCGTCGACCAGGAACGCACAATTGCCGCGCTCGGAGCCGAACAGGAGATCCAGCGCGCCGGCGGCGAGCGGATGATCCAGGCGCAGGAACGGCAGGTCCTCGCGGGCGAGGGCGGTGGCGCGATCGAACGTGACCCGCTGCGGCCCCTCCTGCCAGCCGGGCAGACGGTCGGTGCTGAGGTACTCGGGGTCGAGCAGGAACGTGCGCGGCGCCAGCTCCTCGTGCTGCACGCCGAACTGCTCGAACAGGCGCAGCGCGAAGTCGTCGGCGTCGCGATCGGCGTCCGCCGCGGCCAGCGCGTCGTGCAGCGCGGGCGTTTGCGCGGCGCGTTGCTGGGCGAGTTCGAGCAGGCGGTCGCGACCGCGCTGGATCAGCGCCGACGATTCCGCGTGCGCCGCGCGGGTCTCGGCGATCAGCGCCTCGAGTTCGGCGTCGGCGTCTTCGCCGCCGTGCGCGTGCTCGATGCCGACGGCGAGCAGCCGCGCGCCGAAGCGCTTGTACAGCTCGCGACCGTCGGCGGGGCTGTCGCGGAACGCATCGAGGCCGTCGCGATACCAGCGCAGCAGCGCGTGCTGCGCGGTGCCGGTGAACGCGACGGCGTGCACCTCGATGTCGTGGCGCTGGCCGATGCGATCGAGCCGGCCGATGCGCTGCTCGAGCAGATCCGGATCGAGCGGCAGATCCCACAGCACGAGATGATGCGCGAACTGGAAGTTGCGGCCTTCCGAGCCGATCTCGGCGGCGAGCAGCAGCCGCGCGCCGTCGGGCTCGGCGAAGAACGCGGCGTTGCGGTCGCGCTGCAGCAGGTTCATGCCCTCGTGGAAGCGCGCGAGCTTGACGCCGCTGCGCGTGCGCAGCGCCTCCTCCAGCGCCAGCACCTTGGCCGCGCTGCGGCACACCAGCAGGAACTTCTCGCGCGGGAATTCCTCGAGCAGGCCGAGCAGCCACGGCAGGCGCGGATCGGTGGCGTAGTCGTAGTCGAGCGACGCCGGCGGCTGCCGGGCGTCGGCGACGAACTCGGCGAGCAGGCGTTGGCGCCGGGGTTCGTCGAGGATCGTGCCATCCGGTTCGGCGAGCCGCGGCCGGCGGCGCGGAAAGCCGCCGACCGCGGCGCGGCGGTTGCGGAACAGCACCCGGCCGGTGCCGTGGCGGTCGATCAGCGCCTCGAGTACCGCGGCGGCAGTGGTGCGGTCGGCGGGATCGAGCTCGCCCACCGCCCGGCGCAGCGGCGGATCGTCGTGCAGCCGCGCAGCCAGCTCGGCGCGTTCCGCCGCGTCGAGATTTTGTCCACTTTGCAACTTCTCTACAATTGCAGAAAGTTGCGCATACCCTTCGGCTTCGCGCAGATAGGCGTCGAGATCGGTGTAACGCGCCGGATCGAGCAGGCGCAGACGGGCGAAGTGGCCGCTGCGGCCGAGCTGCTCCGGCGTGGCGGTGAGCAGGATCAGGCCCGGTGTGGCGGCGGCGAGCCGCGCGACCAGCGCGTAGTCCGGGCTCACCGTCTCCGGACTCCAGGCGAGGTGATGCGCCTCGTCGACGACCAGCAGATCCCAGCCCGCGGCCTCGGCCTGCGCCGCACGCCGCGGCGCGTCGCGCAGGAACGGCAGCGCGGCGAGCACCAGTTGCTCGTCGCCGAACGGATTGCGCTCGTCGTCGGCGGTCTCGATCGCCTCGCAGCGCTCCTCGTCGTAGATCGCGAACGCGAGCTGGAAGCGCCGCCGCAGTTCGACATACCACTGGTGGACCAGCGGCTCCGGCACCAGCACCAGCACGCGCGCGACGCGGCCGGTGGCGAGCAGGCGCGCCAGGATCAGGCCGGCCTCGATGGTCTTGCCGAGACCGACCTCGTCCGCCAGCAGCACGCGCGGCGGCCGCCGCGCCGCGGCGACCTCGGCCACGCGCAACTGGTGCGGGATCAGATCGACGCGCGCCGCCAGCACGCCCCACGCCGGCGAGCGCCGCGCCTGCGCGCGCCGCGCGAGGGCTTCGAGGCGGAACTCGAACTGTGCGACCGGATCGACGCGCCCGGCGAGCAGCCGCCGATCCGCGCCGGCGACGTTCTGCAGATCGTCGAGCTCGCCTTCGTGCAGCATCTCGCCGTCGCCGCGGTAGCGCAGCGTGCCGCCGTCGCGCTCGACGGTTTCGACGACGAACGAGCGACCGGCGCCGCGTACCCGCTCGCCCGGTCGGAACGCGGCGCGGGCGAGCGGCGCCGACCGCGCGGCGTAGCGGCGGACCACACCGGCGGCGGCGAAGCGCAGTTCGACCGTGCGGCCGTCCGTGCGCAGCACCGTGCCGAGGCCGAGCTCGGGCTCGGCGGTGGAGAGCCAGCGCTGGCCGGGCGCGAAGTCCATGGCGCGGATTGTAAGCCCGCACGCGCCCGTACGGCATGATCACGTATCAGGCATACAAGAAATCGGCACTGCACCAATCCGGATCGGGATCCGTACTCCAGTGGCGGATCGCGGAGATGTGACATGCGCTGGCCTGCCTCGGTCCTCGTGTTTTCGGCTCTCGTCCTGATGCTCGGCGCGTGCGCGGCGGGGACGATTCCCTACGGTGCCCCGGCGCGCCACGTCAGCGACCGCGAACTGACGATGGAGAAGACCGGCCGCGTGGTCGATGCCGATACCGGCGCCGGCATTCCGGGGGTGAAGATCATCGTGAATTGGAACACCGTTTCCAGCGGTGTGCCGGGGTACAGCGCACCCGGCGGTACCTGGTGCGATCTGCAACGGATCGTGACCACCGATGCCGACGGCAACTACACGATTCCGGACGTCGCCCGGGATCGCGACATTTCCGATCGCGGCACGCGAGTGGACATGACGCCCTTCGGCCTAGCCAGCGCCACGCACGACAAGTACTACACCTTGGCCGTGTTCAAGCCGGGCCATGTGCGTCGGCGATATGGACAAGGTCAAGCAAGTCGAAGACCTGGTGCGCCGGAATTACATCGGCGGTCCGTCGTTGATGACGATTCCCGACGTGCATTTCAGTGCCGGCAAGGTGGCGATCAAGCCGATTGTGATGAAAAGGGTCGATCTCGAATGGTCCGACCTATTGGCCTACTACGCCATGATTCCCCTGGGCTGCTCGGATCGCATGGCGCACTCCGTCGAACAACCGGAAGCCCTTGCGATCGTCGGGCAAATGCGGGACATCGTGCGGCCGATGCCCTGCGCGATGCCGCCCACGACGGCGATCAAGCCTGAGGACTTCGGTGCCTACTGGCGCCTTTCCCAGCCACCCGACCAGCGGCTGGCGTTTTACGAAAGAGTCAAGGTGCTGCAGGGACTGCCGCCGTCGACACGCGGTTTCGATCCGACGGAGCGGATCACGACTACCGCGGAAATCCTTTGTCGCGTCGTCCGGGAAGAGGATGCAGAAAAATGACCAAAAGTATACTTCTGCGGTTCGTGTTGCTCGTGGTTGGTTGCGCCACGGTTGCGCACGCATACGACGCCGAGACACGTGCGCTGTCGGTGGCTGTGGGTGCTGCGCAAAAAAGACGCCGCGCAGCGCGCGGCGTCGGGGCGGGAAGGGTAGTGGCGGCGGTTACCAGATCGTGACCTGCGTCTCGCCCGCGCGCACCATCGGATCGCCGGCCTTGCAGCCGAACGCCTGCGCGAAGGCCGGCATGTTCGACGGCGCGGCGATGGCGCGGAACTGCGCCGGCGCGTGCACGTCGGTGTTGAGGCGCAGCTTCAGTTCCTGCGGCCGGAACTGGTTGGCCCAGACGCGGGCGAAGTTGAGGAAGAAGCGCTGTTCCTCGGTGTAGCCGTCGATGCGCTGTTGCGCCTCGGCCGGGTGCTGCGCGAGCGCGCGCTGGAGCGCGTCGTAGGCGACGTTGAGCCCGCCGAGATCGGCGATGTTCTCGCCGAGCGTCTGCTTGCCCTTGACGTGCAGGTCGTCGATCGCGACGTAGGCGTCGAACTGCTTGACCAGCTTGTCGGTGCGTGCGTCGAATTTCTCGCGATCTTCTTTGGTCCACCAGTTCTTGAAGTTGCCCTGCGCGTCGAACTGCGAGCCCTCGTCGTCGTAGCCGTGCGTCATCTCGTGGCCGATCACCGCGCCGATGCCGCCGTAGTTGAGCGCGTCGTCGGCCTTGGCGTCGAAGAACGGCGGTTGCAGGATCGCCGCCGGGAACACGATCTCGTTCTGCAGCGGGTTGTAGTAGGCGTTGACGGTTTGCGGCGTCATTTCCCATTCGGTGCGGTCGACCGGCTTGCCGATCTTGCCCATGCGCCAGGCGTGGTTGAACTTGCGCGCGGCGCGGACGTTGCCGAAGTAGCTGTCGCGGCTGATGGCAAGGCCGCTCCAGTCGCGCCATTTGTCGGGATAGCCGATCTTGGGCAGGAACGTGTCCCACTTCGCCAGCGCCTGCTGCTTGGTCGCCTCGCTCATCCAGTCGAGCTTCTCGATGCGCGCCTTCAGCGCCACGCGCAGATTGCCGACCAGCTCCTGCGCCCGGGTCTTCGCCTCCGGCGGGAAATTCTGCGCGACGTACAGCTCGCCGAGTGCCATGCCGAGCTCGCGGTCGAGCGTGCCGAGCACGCGCTTCCAGCGCGGACGCTGCTCCTGCTGGCCGCGCAGCGTGCGCGAGTAGAAGTCGAACTGTTCGTCGACGAACGCCTTGCTCAGATACGGTTCGGCGGCGTTGACCAGATGGAAGCGCAGGTACGCGCGCCACTGCTCGGCCGGGGTCTCGACGAGCAACCGGTCCATCGCCGCGAAGAACTTCGGCTGCGACAGCGAGAAACCCTTCTCGCCGACGACGTTCTGGCTGGCAAAGAATTTCTCCCACGAGAAATGCGGTGTGGTCTTGTCCGCCGCGGCCATGTCGACGAAGTGGTACTGGTTGTTGGGATCGCGCAGCGCGACGATCGGCAGCGAGGCGTCGGCGAGCTTGGTTTCGAGCGCCATCACCGCCCGCGCCTGTTTCCCGGCGTCGGCCTTCTTCACGCCGACGAGTTCGAGCGAGCGCGCGATGTGCTCGACGTAGGCGGCGCGGATCTTCTTCGAGGTCTCGTCGGTCTTGAAGTAGTAGTCGCGCTCCGGCAGGCCGAGGCCGTCCTGCGAGGCGTAGGCGATCATGCGCCGCGAGTCGTGGAAATCGGCTTGGGCGGCGAAATCGAACACGAACGACAAGCCTTGTGCGGCGTAGTCGCGCAGGAAGTTGGCGATCTCCTCCGGCGTGGCGAGACCGTCGATGCGCTTCAAGTCGTCCTTGATCGGATCGTAGCCGGCCTGCTCGATCGCCGCCTCGTCCATGCCCGAGGCATAGAAGTCACCGACCTTCTGCGCGATCGATCCGGGTGGATTCTCGGTCTTCGCCGCGTGTTCGGCGATCTCGTGCTGGGCGTTGAGCGAACGCTCGTCCAGCATCACGAACGCGCCCCACGAGGTGCGATCCGGCGGAATCGGATGCGCCTTCAACCAGTTCGCGTTGACGAACTGGAACAGGTTCTGGCACGGGCTCGTGGTGCGATCGAACTCGGCGGGGTTGAGGCTCGTGTTCATGTCGTCCGCCAGCGCGGCGGCGGCAAAGCCGAGGCCGAGGCACAGCGACAACAGTCTTGGCGCGCAACGCATCATCGCGAATCTCCCTGAAAAAAGGCGCAGCTTGGCGATGGCGACGCGCGCCGGACAGTGTCGAAGGTCACGGACGCCGGCCGGCGTGCGCGCCGTCCGGCAGTTTGTCCGGGCCCACCGCGCCGCCGGAAAGCAGGAACGCCATTGCCTGATCCATGCTCCAGTCGGTGGCGACGAGCCGCTCCACCGGCACGATCTCGAGATAGCCGCCGGTGGGGTTGGGCGTGGTCGGCACGTACACGGCGGCGAGCTCGCGGCCCTCGGCGTCGGCGAACACGCGGGTGACGAAGCCGATCGACTTCAGCTCCGGCGAGGGAAAATCGATCAGCACCACGCGCTGCGTGCCGGCCGGTTTGGTCGCCAGCATCGCCATCAGTTTCTTGGTGCCGCCGTAGATCGCCTGCACCATCGGAATGCGCGCGATCAGGTTCTCGAACGCGGTGAGCAGGCGCTGGCCGAACACGCGGTTGCTGGCGAAACCGACCAGATACAGCGCGACGATGGTGCCGACCGTGGCGATGATCGACTGGAACCAGTCCTGGCTCAGCCACGCCGCCGCGCCGGGGAAGACCGCGCTCAGCGCGGCGAACAGCGCCGCCACGATCGGCGCGCCGACGTGGGAGAGGAACCCGAAGATGATCTTGAACACTTCCCACGTCAGCCACAGCGGCACGAACGTGAGCAGGCCGGTGATCAGATAACGTTGCAGGTGCAGGGTGCGCATGGCTTGGCCGGTCGGGGCGCGCCATGATAGCGTGACGCCGCACGCGCACGTAAGGTCGCTCATGTCCACGTCCTCGCCCTCGTCCTCTCCCGCCGCCGCGGCCGCTGCACGTTCCGGCAGCGCCGCGCCGCGCGCCGACGGCGTCAGTGTCGGTGTGGTGGTCGCGTTGATCGGCCTGCCGGGCGCGGGCAAGAGCGTGGTCGCGCGTTCGCTCGAGGCTCAGCTCGGCCTGCGCCGGGTGTGCCGCGACGCGATCCGCCACGCCATGTTTCCGCGCTGTTCGTACAGCTACGCCGAGAAGCGCGCCGCGTTCCGCGGCATGCTGCTCGCGCTCGAGATCAACTGCATGCTCGGCGAATCGAGCGTGCTCGACGGCGTCACCTTCTCGCGCCGGCGCGATCTCGCCCGCGTCGATGCGGTGATCCGCCGCTATGGCTTCACGCCGGTGCCGATCTATCTCGAGTGTCCGCCGGAGGTCGCGCGCGCGCGCATCGAGAGCGACGTCGAGCACGACCGTCACCTCGCCCGCGACCGCACGCCCGAGGTGGTGAGCGAGGTGCTGATGCGCTTCGATCCGCCGCCGCCGAATGCACTCGTGCTCGACGCGCGTCGACCGGCGACCGAGGTGTGTCGTCTGGCGATCGAGGCGGTAGCGGCGATACGCGGTCTCCCGCCGGAAAACGTCGCCGGGACGGCGCCGCCGTCCCCTTGAGAATCTTGCGTGCGAGCTGTCGCTCGCGTGCGGGCGCTGTCCGTGCGATCGCGCGCGCGCAGCGCGGCGGGTGAGGGTGGCACGGCCGTGATCTTGTTCCTTTCTTGAGGCGCGTCCTGCGGTTTTCCGCTCGCGTCCGGCGAGCGGGTTACTTGCTGGCCAGAGCAGAGCTTCCGCTCGGCCGCAGGCCGAGCGGGTCACTTCTTTGCTGGTGCAAAGAAGTAACCAAGAAACACCTCGAAAGCAGAACATCCCTCGGAGGACCTGCACGAAGATTTTGCAAGC
>Ga0070740_10000903_pt1 | contig 47703 bp, 34 predicted proteins | sample Coa_R2_FD_67286 | JGI IMG/M metagenome (GOLD analysis project Ga0070740, IMG submission 67286) | Surface soil microbial communities from Centralia Pennsylvania, which are recovering from an underground coalmine fire - Coalmine... | ecosystem: Environmental > Terrestrial > Soil > Unclassified ... | reverse complement strand
TTCGCCTATGGCGCAAACGCGCGGATTCATACGGACGCCGCCGGGGCCGGCGAATTTTCCCAAATGCTCGAGTTTCTGCGGCGCATCCCGGAGCGCGCGCTGCCGCCGCAGGCCAATATCGGGGTGATCGATGACGGCTCCGACGAGACGGGCGAGTTGATGAATCTGCTCAGCCGAAGAAATCTCCTGTACGTGATTGTGCGCGCGCCGGCGCCGAAGCTGGACGTGAACGTCCGGATCGGCTCAAAGGAGTATCCCAAGGAAGACGCCGCCAATCCCGCGGCGCTTGCTCAGAAGATTCGCGCGCGCATTGGCGACGAGAAGCGGCTGCTGCGGATTTATGGCAGCGAAGTGGTCATTGCGCGGCTGTTGGGGGATCGAGCGAACGCCCGGGTGCATTTATTGAATTACAGCAACCGCAAGGTGTTGGGACTGCGCGTTCGGGTGCTGGGCGAATACAGATCACAGAAGCTGTTCGCGTCCGGCGATCCTCGGGCGGCGGTGGCGGATGCGGTGGTGAAGGGGGGAGCGACGGAGTTTACGATTCCGGAGATGGGGACCTATGCGGTGATTGATCTCTCGCAGTGACGGACCCGTCGCTCAGGGCTGGCGTGACTCTCGCCAGCCGGCGTGGAGCGGCTTGCGGCAGCCGTCTTCCGGGATGACTCCGGGAGTTTCCATTGGTTAGCCGTTCGGGCATATAATCTCACACGGAACGTCGCAGCAGCGTTGTGTTCATGGCGTTGGGCGATGCTGACGCTTGACTTTCTTCACGATAACGGTGAGAATCGACTCATCATCTCTCGCCAAGGGGAGTCCTAATGAACAGAAACGTGTTTTGTGTTTGGGCCGTACTGGCATTCAGTTCGGTCCCAATCTTTGCGCAGGAGGTCAGCGCCGGCATTACCGGTCGCGTTACGGACCCGTCCGGAGCGGCAATCGTCGGGGCGAATGTCACAGCGAAAGATCTGGACAGAGGCACAGAATGGCCCACGAAGACGAATGAGGACGGTATCTACGCCTTCCCGCGTATTCCCATCGGCAATTACGAATTAAGAGTTGAAGCCTCCGGGTTCAAAACGTACGTGCAACCCCGGATTACTCTTGAAGTGAACCAACGAGCGCGTATCGACGCGCAAATGCAGGTGGGAGCGGTGAGCGAAAGCATCAGCGTCACCAGCGAAGCTCCAATGCTGCAGACCGAAACGACGCAGGTTGGCTCGGTAATCACGCCGCACACGATTGTTAACACGCCGCTGATCAGCAGAAACGTGGTGGCTCTGACGCTGCTTGCGCCTGGGGTCACGGCGACAGACCCGAACAGCTTCAACAACGGCCAGCGCACGACGGGCGGCGGCAGACCCTACGTAAATGGAAACCGGAAGGAGGCGAATAACTTTCTTCTGGACGGCGTGGATAACAACCAAGTTTCGGACAATTTGACCTCTTATCAACCCAATCTGGACGCGATCGCCGAATTCAAGATGATCACGAACAACGCCTCAGCGGAGTTCGGAAACTTTGAGGGCGGTATTATCAACGTGGTGATTAAATCCGGAACGAACGAGTTCCATGGCAACGTGTTCGAGTTTTTCCGCAACGACATTTTAAATGCCAACAACTGGGGGCGGAACTATCAAGGGCTCGCGCGCGTTCCGCTGCGGTGGAACCAGTTCGGCGGAACTTTCGGCGGTCCCATCCGCAAGGACAAGCTGTTCTTTTTTGCCGATTATCAGGGATTTCGCCGCGCTAACCCTGCGATTCCCTCCTTTATTTCTGTATTTCCGACGGAATTTCGCCAGGGCGACTTTTCGCGTCTCCTGACCCTGAGCGCGCAGGACAGGGCGGACCTTAGCTTAACCGCGCCGTTGCAACTGTACAATCCGTTCTCGGTGGACGCGCAAGGGAATCGCGCGCCATTTCCAAACAACCAAATTCCGCAAAGCCTGATCAACCCGGTTGCGAAGGCGCTCTTCTCGGATACGTCCCTGTATCCGTTGCCCATCAACAACCGGGTCCGGCTCAACCAGATCGACGCGGCTCCGAGTTATATCAAGTCGGATCAGGGCGACTTCAAGCTGGATTGGAAGATCGACGACAAGGATGATTTCTCGGGCCGGTACTCCAACGGACGCCAGGATACGCCGACTGTGCACACCTTCCCCTTGTTCTATAACACGTTCAACATTGCGCCCTTTCAGAACGGCGTCATCAACTGGACCCGGACCTTCAGTCCAGCCGTCGTCAATGAGGCGCGGTTCGGCGTAAACAACATCATGCTCGATAACGGAGGCGAAGATAAAGGACTGGGCGACGTTGCTCAAAAAATCGGTATCAAGAATGCGGGTTCCGGTCTTTTATCGCTGCAAGGGTTCGCGTGGGCCAGCGCATTCGGAAGCGCAAACATCGGGGTTCAACAGTTGTTCGCCAATACGACGTATCACTGGGCGGATAATCTGACGATCATCAAGGGCCGGCACATGATGAAAACCGGCGGTCAGATCCTGCGGCAGCAGATGAATACGTTCTATGCGGGAAACAACGGCCGTACAGGGTTTATTAATTTCAACGGCCAGTTTACCGCGCAGAACGCTCTCAGCCCGAGCGGCAAGTTCGTTGGCGAAGCCGATTTCCTGCTGGGGCTGCCGAACGACCTCGGCCGCGGTCTCAGCACAGGCACGTGGGGTCACCGCAAAACGATTTACGGCATCTATTTCCAGGATGACTGGCGCGCTACCGACAGCTTGACCCTCAATCTCGGCTTGCGGTGGGAGTATCACACGCCGCTGGTCGAAGTGCTGGATCGGCAGAGCAACTTCGGAATGTTCACCGGACAACTGATGCTCGCGGGCAAGGACGGCAACAGCCGCGCGCTCTATGAGCCGTTCAAGAAGGACTTCCAGCCGCGTATTGGATTTGCATACACGCCCGGCATTCTGGGTAAAAAGATGGTATTCCGGGGCGCATACACGATCTCGTCTTTTATGGAAGGGACGGGAACGAACCTCCGCCTGCCGTTGAACCCACCGTTCAACTCCGAATTCGAGAGCCGGTTCGACGCGCCAACATTCACCTTGCCGGGCACTACTCTGGATCAGGGTCTTTCCGGATTGAACCCGAAAGATCCATATATCGGCGCAAACATCCGCCTGTGGGATCCGTTTGTGCGTCCATCGAACGTCCAGCAGTGGAATTTCACCACGGAGTATCAGTTGCCTGCCAACACGGTATTGACGGTCGGCTACGTAGGGCAACATGGAACCCACCTCGTTGTACCGATGCCGTATTTCCAGAGGCGTCTGGTGAACGGTCAAGTGCTGCCGAGCCCGTTCCTCGCCGGCAACCCAGATCTCGTGAGCAAGATCACGCAAATTTCGGGAACCGCGTCGGTTGGCAATCAGAGGTACGATGCTCTTCAGGCGCAACTGCGGAAGCGCTACAGCGTTGGGCTCGAATACAGCCTTGCCTACACGTGGTCGCACGGCATGTCGGATGCGATCGGGTATTACGGCGAGAGCGGCCAGTCGGCTAACCAGTCGGCGTATTGGCAAAACCTGTATAACCAAAGAGCGGAGTGGGGGCCGACCTACTTCGATGCCAAGCACATGTTCGTAGGCTCCTTCTTCTATGAACTGCCATTCGGAAAGGGCAAGATGATGGGCGCCAACTGGAACCGCGCGGTGGACGCTCTGCTGGGCGGCTGGCAGTTGGGCGGCATCCTGACGCTGCACACCGGGTTCCCGCTGACCATTCAAGCCGCTGATGTCTCGGGAACGTTGTCCCGCGGCGCCCGTGCGGATGTTGTGGGAACGCCGCACAATCCGGAGGTAGTTGGCATTGGCAAGAAGTGGCTCGATATCACGGCATTCGCGCAGCCCAAGAGCAATACGTTCGGAAATTCGGGCGTCGGAGTAGTTCGCGGTCCCGGACTGTCGCGGTTTGATATGTCGCTCGGGAAGAAATTCCCAATCAGCGAGTCGAAATATTTCGAACTGCGCGGCGAGGCCTACAACCTCAGCAATACTCCAACCTTCAATGCACCCAACCGGAGCGTTACGTCGCCGAATTTCGGCGAGCTGAGCAGCGCGCAGGGCGAGCGCAATCTCCAGGTTGCCTTGAAATTCTACTTCTGATCTCAGCCGCCCCGGCGTTTTTCGCCGCGCCGGGGCGGTTTTTTCTCTCCTTTCATCTGCGGCTCGTCCGGGTGCTATTCTCTGGAAAGATCGGGTATGCGCTATCGCAACGCCGCATGGCTTCTGGCATGGGGATTTACATCCCTGGGCGGGCTTTGCGCGTTCCAGAAGCCTTTTCATCAGTACCCGGGGGTCGAGTACACGGAGTTCGTCACGCCGCCCGACTGGCAGGAAAAGACGGAGTGGGCCTTCGCGCGGCTCATGTTCCCGCCGGGCTGGAACGACGGCTACCGCGGGCGGTTCGACGGCGACTGGCGCAAGGGGCTTTCGCTGTGGACGCAGGATTACCCGCGCGCCGACCGTCACTTCTCGCTGGCGCTGCGCCGTCTGACGCGAATTCACGTACGCTCGGTCGAACAGCCGATCAATCTCGACGAAGGAGAGGCTTATGATTGGCCCTGGCTGTATGCGGTTCAAGTCGGCGAATGGGGCATTACGGATCAGCAAGCGAGAGAGCTGCGGGACTATTGCCTGCGCGGCGGATTTTTCATGGCTGACGACTTCCATGGAAGCGTTGAGTGGCAGGTGTTTGAAGAATCGATGAAGCGAGTGTTTCCAGACCGCCCGCTCATCGAAATTCCGGACAATGATCCAATTTTTCACACGGTGTACGATCTGGATGACCGGTTTCAGGTGCCAGGCGCGGCCCATTTGCGGCTGGGATATAAGAATAACGGCATCGGCGCGCACTGGCTCGGCATTTACGACGACAAGGGGCGGATCATGATCGCCGCCTCATTCAACTCCGATCTCGGAGACGCCTGGGAATGGGCGGACGACCCACAATATCCGGAGAAATTTTCAAGCCTGGCGATCCGGATCGGAGTGAATTACGTGGTATATGCGATGACGCATTGAGTTGCCGGTACGCGATCGTCTGTCGCCAGAGATGACCCCATGTCTTCTTGAAATGCGCCGCGTCTCTGTCATGCGCGGTACGAAAATGGCGCTGCACGAGATGGATCTGCGGATCGGCGTGGGCGAGCATGTAGCCATTCTGGGGCCCAACGGCTGCGGCAAATCCACTCTGATAAAAGCGATTACGCGCGAATTGTATCCGCTTGCGCGGCCGGGCTCCTCGCTTACGCTGCTCGGTAAGGATCGGTGGAATATTTTCGAACTGCGGTCGGCGCTCGGGATCGTATCCAACGACCTCATGGCGGAATGCGCCCGCGAGATCACAGGCCGCGAAGTCGTCCTCTCCGGATTCTTCTCAAGCATCGGCGTGTGGCCGCATCAGCATGTGACAACAGAGATGATCGAGAGGGCGAATGGAGCGCTGGCGCGCCTAGAAGCGGATCACCTTGCTGACCGACTGGTGACGGAAATGTCGTCGGGTGAAGCCCGCCGTACGCTGATCGCCCGCGCGCTGGTTCATAACCCCAAGGCGCTGCTGCTCGACGAGCCTACGACCAGCCTCGATCTGTTTGCGCAACATGAATTGCGAGAGATCCTGCGGCAACTGGCCGCGTCGGGAATCGGCATCATTCTCGTGACCCATCACCTTTCTGACATCATCCCGGAGATCGAGCGGGTCGTTCTGCTGCGCGAAGGGCGCGTCATCGCCGATGGGCCGAAACGGGAGCTGCTGACCGAGGCCAGACTGCGCGGGTTGTTTGGCATCCCTGTCAGCCTTGCGCGGCGCGACGGTTACTATCATCTGTGGTAGCGCCGGCCCACTGGAGCCAGAGCCGCGGGCTGGGCGCGCGGGTGGGTCAATTCCGCTCGCCCGCCGTGCGGGCTTCCCTTTCGCCGGCAGCCGCGCACGTCATTTTCACGCTATTCGGATCCGGATTCCCGGTTCGCCGGCGGGTCGTCCACGGGTCCGATTCACGACACGTCCGCTGCGGCTTCGCCGGCATCGGCGGCGGTAAAGTACACGCAGTCGGGATGGTGAAACACGAGAGCGCTTACGCTCGCCTCCGGATCCATCATGAATCCCTCCGTAAGCTGGACGCCGATCTCTTCAGGACGCAGCAGTTTCCAGATGCCTTGCTGATCCTCGAGATTCGGACATGCGGGATAGCCGAAGCTGTAGCGCTTGCCGCGGTAGCGGGATGTGAAACGCTCCTGCATGCTCATGGAGGGCGGATCGGGAAAGCCCCAATCCTCTCGAATGCGCCGGTGCAGCCACTCGGCGCACGCCTCAGCCGTTTCGAGCGCCAGCGCCTGGATTGCATGCGCTTTGAAAAATTCACCGGCCCTTTTCGCCTCCTCCGCCTTCTCGCGGACGCCGAGCCCGGCGGTGACGACGAAGACGGCGATATGATCGCGACGGCCGTTCTCAGCATCGAGGACATAGTCGCTCAGACACAGGCCGTCGGACTTGGGCTGACGGCCGAAGCGCCATGTGTGGAGCGGCTCTGATGCGCCAGGCGCGAAGACATGGATCGAGTTGCCGTCGCGCTCAGCTTCGAAGAACTGCCAGACGGCGCGAACTCTCAGGAAGGTGGACGCCCACTGCTTCACATCCTCCACTTTGTGAAACAGATCAAGCGCCTTCGGGTCACGTTCGGCTAACCGCTTCTCGAAGTTGCCTTTGAAGCCGAGATGGCGACCATAGAGCATGAACGGATTGACGTAGCTCCAGATTTCGTTTAAGTGCGGTACAGTGCGCACTCTGCGGTCCAGGTAGGGCGCTTCCGGAATCGGGATCTTTGTGCGAACCTTGGGACTTCGCGCTTCGGTCACCGGCGCCGGCCCAGTCTCACGCCCTTCAAATCCGGAGCCCGCCTCGGTGTAGATCGCGGACGTTAGCGTTTTGTCGCGCGTCGCCGGATCCATGATCTGGTTCAAAATGCGCAATCCGGTCATCGCGTCCTTGGCATAAAAGGTCGGCGCCGAATAGGCAGGCGCGATTTTGAGCTTGGTGAACTTTTCTGAGAGCGCCGCGCCGCCCACCAGCAGCGGGATCCTGAGCCCATGGTTGCGGAAGTCCTCCGCGGTCAGCACCATCTGCTGCGCACTTTTCACCAGCAGACCAGAAAGGCCGATGGCGTCGGGCTTGTGCTCTTCGTAGGCGCGAATGAGCTGCTCCGGCGGGACTTTGATGCCCAGGTTCACTACCTCATAACCGTTGTTGCTGAGAATGATTTCGACGAGGTTCTTGCCGATGTCATGCACGTCGCCTTTAACCGTCGCGAGAATCACCTTGCCGCGCGACGATGTTTCCGTCTTTTCCATGAAGCGTTCCAGGTAGTTGACGGCGGCCTTCATGGCCTCAGCGGATTGGAGAACCTCGGCAACAATCAGCTCATTGTTATTAAAAAGCCGCCCAACCTCGGCCATGCCGGCCATTAGTGGACCGTTGATGATATCAAGCGGAGCGGCCTCTCTCAGCTTCAGATCCAGATCCGGAACCAGCCCATCCTTCGTGCCTTCGATGATGTAGTTCGCCAGGCGCTGGTCGAGCGGCAGGTCTTCGGCGCTTTTTTTGGTCTTCTTCGCGGATTTGCGGAAATGCTCCGTAATAGCCGCAATGTGGAACTGATTGATGGCGATTTTCTGCTCGCGCGATTGCAGCCGCCAATCATCGGGCGCTGATCGCAGATCTTCCGATTCGGGAGGCGGCGCGTTGAACAGCAGATTTTCAGCGAGGCGCCGCTCCTGTTCAGGGATCGAGGCAAAACGCTCCAGTTTTTCCGCGTTGACGATCGCCAGATCCAGCCCGGCTTTGGTGGCATAGTACAGAAAGACGGAATTGACGACTTCCCGCGCTGCTGCGGGCAGTCCGAAGGAAATGTTGGATATGCCAAGGACGGTCTTGACCAGCGGAATGCGTTCCTTGATCAGCCGCACGGCCTCGATGGTTTCGACCGCGCCTCCAATGTAGTTCTCGTCTCCCGTTGCGCACGGAAATACCAATGGATCGATGATGATATCCGTTGCCGGAATTCCGTATTTCTCGGTCAGCAGCTTGACCGAGCGCTCAGCGATCGCAAGCTTGCGCTCGCGCGTAAAGGCCTGCGCCTGGACTTTATCCTCGTCGATCGCGCCCACGATCAGCGCCGCACCGTACGCTCTCGCCAGCGGACAAACGCGTTCAAACTTCTCCTCCCCGTCCTCAAGGTTGATCGAGTTGATGATGCTCTTGCCCTGGCAGTACGTCAGCGCCAGCTCGATCGCCCTCGGATCGGTGGTATCGATCATGATCGGCGCTTTAATCTTGCGGATCAGCTTTTCGTAGAACGGCGGGATATCTTTGAGTTCGTCGCGCTCGCTGGACTGCAGACAGACATCCACGATATGCGCGCCGTTGCGGACCTGCCAGCGCGCAATCTCTGTGGCTTCCTCCCACTTCTCCTGGGCGATCATCTGCTTGAATAATCGCGAGCCGATGACGTTCGTGCGTTCGCCGACGATGAGCGGCCGGTTCGATTCGTCGGCTTCGACCAGTTCGATGCCGGAGAAATAGGTCCGCGCCGCTGGAGGGCGGAGCTGGCGAGGCTTTTTGCCGTCGACCATTTGCGCGATCGCGCGGATATGCGCAGGCGTGGTGCCGCAGCAGCCGCCGACGATATTCAGCCAGCCGTGATCGACGAACTTTTCCAGCTGCGACGCCAGAGATTCCGGCGTTTCAAGATAGGCGCCCTCTTCGTTCGGCAAGCCGGCGTTCGGGTAACAGGAAATGCGCGTCGAGGCCATCTCGTGCAGGGTGCGGATGTGGTCCGTCATGAACTCCGGACCGGTCGCGCAGTTCAGACCGACAGCGAGCAGATCTGCGTGGGAGATGGATGCGTACAGCGCATCGGCCGTTTGCCCGGCGAGCATTGTGCCCATGGGCTCGATGGTGCCCGATACGATGACGGGAACATTGAGGCCAAGCTCGTCCTGGACCTTGCGAATGGCAAGCAGGGCGGCCTTGACATTCCGGGTATCCTGCGAGGTCTCGACTAGCAGCACATCGACGCCGCCTTCAATCAGACCGCGAGCCTGCACGGCAAAGTGTTCGATCAACTCGGTGAACGTGACGCCGCCAGTGACGGTGATCGCCTTCGTGGTGGGGCCCATGGAGCCGGCGACGAAGCGAGGACGTTGTGGAGTGGAAAATTCCGCGGCAGCCTGACGCGCCAGACGGGCCGCCGCGGCGTTCAGATGTCTTGCGCAAGCCTGGAGCCCGTATTCTCCCAACACCAGCGGCGTTCCGCCGAAGGTATTCGTTTCCACCATGTCCGCGCCGGCGGCGAAGTACTCCCGGTGAATATCAAGGATCACATCGGGGCGCGTGGCAACGAGGTTCTCGTTGCAGCCTTCGAGCGCAGCGCCGCCGAAGTCATCGGCGGTCAGATGCCGCTGCTGGATCATTGTGCCCATCGCGCCGTCGAGCACCAGGATGCGGGTTGCGAGCGCGTCGGCGAGCGCTTCCTGTCGGATTCGGAAATCGTTCATTGAGCGGAACTGAGCGTTGGACGGACTCTTCTTCCATTGTAGACGCCCCGTTCACTGCCATCGGCTTGTGCGGGTCTCGGCGCGCCGTACAACACTCCCATCGCGCCGGTCAAATTTCCAGCCCCGCTCAAGCGATGTATATCAGCATGCCGGCCGGACCGCCGCGCCGCCCGGCCCAAGTTCCGCTACAACAGCGGGCTGTTCACCTCTAGGCGCAGCTCTGGATGAGGCCGTAGACCGGCTTCAGGCATGGATATAGGGCTTGATACACTTGATGCCCGCGAGCGTATAGTTGTGACTCATAGGAGCGCGATTCAAGGCGTTCCGTTTCGCGAATGACAGCGCGGCACGCCTCAGGCACGGTCGCGTATTCGCCCGTTCCGACCGCTGCCAGCAGAGCCGCGCCGTAGGCGGATCCCTCCTGCGTGGCAAGCGTCACGGCAGGCTTTGCGAAGACATCAGCCAGCATTTGCCGCCAGAAGGGGCTGCGGGCGCCGCCGCCCGACAGTCGCACGGAGTGGACTGGCACGCCCATCTGCTCGATGATGTCCAGACAATCTTTCTGGCTGAACGATACGCCTTCAAGGAGCGCGCGGATCAAGTCGGCGCGCGTGTGCTTAGCCGTGATTCCAACCCATCCGCCTCGCGCGCATGCATCGAGATGCGGCGTGCGCTCTCCCATCAAATATGGCAGCCAGAACAGTCCTTGCGCACAGCAAACGCTCGATGCCGCCTCCGCAACCAGCTCATCGTACGTGGCATCGGGCGCGAGCTGGTTTCGAAACCATTGCAGGCTCAGCCCGGCGCCCTGGGTGACTCCCATGACGTGCCACGCTCCCGGTACGGCGTGGCAGAACGTGTGCACACGCCCGTCGGGATCGTACGCGGGCTTCTCGGTATGCGCGAACACAACGCCCGACGTGCCGAGCGTGCACGACACCACCCCTGGCTCGACGATACCGTTGCCTACCGCGCTCGCCGCCTGATCTCCCGCCCCGCCCACAACGGGCGTACCCGCAGCGAGTCCCGTCGCCGCAGCCGCCTTCTGGGACACGCGCCCGGTGATTTCAGGCGACTCATACACCTGCGGCAGGATCGCGCTGTCAACGCCCAACGCAGACGCCAGATCTCTCGACCATTGCCGGCGCACCACATCGAACAGGGCGGTTCCGGAGGCGTCGGAAACGTCGCTGGCATATTCGCCCGTGAGCTGCAAGCGGACGTAGTCCTTGGGCAGCAGAATGCGCCGGATGCGCTCATAAAGGTGCGGCTCGTTATCGCGAACCCACAGCAATTTTGGCAAGGTGAAGCCAGTGAGAACGGGGTTGGCAATGGCATCGAGCACCGCCTGCCGCCCGACCCTCCCATTGATCCAATCTACTTGAGCCTGGCTCCGCTGGTCGCACCAGATCAGCGCCGGCCGGATCACGCGGTTCTCCGCATCCAGTAAGGTAAGTCCGTGCATCTGGCCAGAAAGCCCGACTCCGATCACATCCGCGCCCGCCGCGCCCGCCGCCGCCAACACTCCGCGAATGGCGGCCTGAGCCGCCTCCCACCAGTTCTCAGGGCGCTGCTCTGCCCAGAGCGGCCGCTGCATGCGCATTTCTTCATGGGGCGCCGTAAATGCGTGCTTCACCTGGCCGTTTTTGTCGATCAGCAGCGCACGGCTTCCACCCGTCCCGATATCGATGCCGAGCCAGTACATGAACGGAGCCTTCAACTCCTTGCAGAGTCTCGCATGAGCGGCAGGTAAGCGGCGCCGAACAACCCGGCGTCCTTGCCGAGAATCGCTCTTTCGATGCGAGTCTTGGCGTGGCGGAACGTGAACGAGCGGCGGTCCACCTCTCGCATCATTGCTGGCGCAAACACGTCCCATGCAGCCAGCACGCCGCCGCTTAGCAGGAATAGCGGAAAGTTAAAGATGTTGATCATGGTCGCAAGCGCGATCCCCAGCGCCGACCCCATACTGTCAAAGATCATCCGCGCTCTCTCATTTCCCCTGACGGCGAGCTGGTACACGCCCTCCGAAGTGATCGCATCTCCCAGGCCTAACATGCGTCCCATCGCTGCGACCGCAGTAGCCGACGCGTGCTTTTCCAGGCAGCCTGTATTTCCGCAGCCGCAAGGGTTCCCGTTTGGGATCACTGTTATATGGCCCAACTCGCCAGCCATGCCGAGGTATCCGTGTACGATCTTGCCGCGCGAAATAATACCGCCGCCAATGCCCGTGCCAAGCGTCATCAGCACCAGGTCGTCGACATCGCGGCCCGCGCCGATCCATTTCTCGCCAAGCGCAGCGGCGTTGGCGTCATTCTCCAGAATCACGTGAGTTCCCAGCCTGCGCTCGATTTCATCACGCACAGGAAACCCTTCAAACTCCGGGAGGTTGTTGGATCCGACAATGAGGCCCTTTTCGATTTCAATAAATCCCGGCACTCCGATGCCGACGCCCGCGAGATGCTTGTCCGAAATACGATCGCGCAGCGCGATGATAGAGTTCACGATATCAGAGATCACGGCATCCCGCCCGGCCGATAATTTTGTGCTGCCCTCGATTTTGTCGAGCGCGGAGCCGTTTCTGCCGACCGCCGCAGCGCGCAGATTGGTGCCGCCGAGATCCACGCCGATGGAATAATCCGACATAGCTGTAAAGTGCCAGTCTAGCAGTTGACTCGGGTGAAATAGATTGTTGCTGACGATAGCCGCTACTGGAAGCGATGCTCGTATCGCTTCATATCCACGCGACCGCCCTTGAACACAACCCCCTCCTGTTCGAGCCGCAGCCGTTGCTCCAGAGCCGGATGACCGCGCAGCAGAATTCGCCCATTCGCGCCGACAACGCGATGCCAGGGAACGTCGGGCGAGCATCCATGCAAGGCCCAGGCCACCTGCCGCGCCGCGCCTTCATACCCGGCCGCTCTGGCCACCGCGCCGTACGTCGTCACACGCCCACGCGGGACTTTGCGGATGATCGCCAGCATCTGCTTCTGCATCCCGTTGCCTCAGGATTGCGGCGTAAAATCGAAATCGACCGTCTTGTCTTCCTTCGGGCCGATCGTTACTTCTACTTCCTTCCGCCCCAGGCGTTCCTGCCATGCTTCGACAGTGTACGTTCCCGGAGGAACTCCTTTGAGGGTGAAGGACCCATCGTCGCCTGTGACCGCAAAGAATGGATGACTCACTACGCCAATATAGGCCCGCATCCAGGGATGTATGTTGCATTTTACTGGCACCATGACTTCCTGCTTGCCGAACCGCTTCACCAGGTTTGAGGTTTTCGGAGCCTCGGATTCGTTCCATTCGGCGTTCAACCGCGGCAGCGGGTGAATATTGTGGTTGGTCGGGTCGCTGTTTCCAAATCTAACCTCCTGGTTCACCATGACGCCAATCACGTGCGGCTCATACATGCAGCCGATCTGGTCAAGAACGGCCGGCGCGGATGGCGCTGGCCAATTGCGTTCCGGAACGCCAGACTTCAGCCACACGAATACAAACTTGAGGGTGTGGTTTCCGTTCACCACCAATTCTTCGGACTTCTGCGGCGCGGCGTGTTGTTGGGCGCAGGCCGGCGTCGCCGACATATCGATCGTTTTCATCACTGGAGGCTCGCCGCGAAAGTTCACTTTTCCTGAGATACTGCCAGCATTGGGAACCTCGACTTTGGACGCCGGACTCTCTGATTGCGGCTTCGGATTGCCGCTGCAGCCGGCCATCAAGAGTACAGCAACAATCGCACCAGCATTCACGAAAAATTTCATATTCGATTTACATTTCACCATGTTCTTTGGCGCCAGCCGGACACAGCTTCGCTGCGTTCTCGGCTGCCGCCGACATCGCGGAAGCGAAATTGTCGAGATCGTCGGGCCCTGCCGGCACGATTTCATCGAAAACGCCTGCACGCGCACGACGCGCTCGGGCGCGAGCGCCTGGCTGGCAAGTTCGGTGAAATCGCTTCGTTCGGCTCCCGGCACTCAAAGAACATGACCGCACACCCGAGCGGTTCGGCTGTAGCCGCCTCCGACCTGCTTCGAACGCCGTAACCAGCCTGGCTTTCTCGCGCTCGTCGAAAACCCGCCAGCGCGCGACGGATTGACAGGACCTCCTCCCGGCCATGGCGGGCTTCGGCATTCCAATCAGCACACCGTTTTCAGAACATATACTTCAACCCGAGCTGAATGATCCGGCTGCCGCTTCCGGTCGTGATCTTCCCCGCTGTAGGAATCGGAAGGCCGCCGTCGCGCGTATCGGGGATAGTCGCGTTTGGATTGCCCAGATTGAAATGATTGAAGGCATCCAGGCCATCACAGCGGAATTGCAGCCGCTGCTGCTCAGTAATCCTGAACGTCTTTTGCAGGCCGATATCGTAGTTCCAGAAGCCCGGTCCGAAAACGCTGTTGCGCTGCGAGTTGCCCCACTGCCACGGCGCGGGCGGCGCGAACGCGGCGGGATTGAACCACTGTACGCCGCTCACAATGTCGTGCCCGGACTGCCTACCAGCATAGACGTCGGCGCCTGCGACTGCGTCCGCCCGGCCTCCCCACCAGCCGATGATGCTGGACGGCACTGAGAAGTTCACCGAGAACGGCGCACCGCTTCTATAGACGGTGATGCCCGAAACCGACCAGCCGCCGATGAACGCGTCTCCGACGCGGTTGCCGATATCGACTTTCCGCCCGCGTCCGACGGGAATTTCGTACAGATAGTTGACCGTCAGGACATGATACGGCACGCCGTCAGTATTGCCGTAGTCGGCGTTGTAGTTCTGCACGTTCTGCACTCCGCCGACCAGCGGCGTGTTATCCCGGCTGTGCGTAAACGAATATTGAGCCTGCAACAGGAAGCCCGCCGAGAACCGCCGGTTCAACTCCACCTGGAACTGATTAAAGTTCACCTTGCCGTCGGTATGGGTATCGTTAATTTGGCCCCAAGGTTGATACGGCCGTTGCTGTTGCAGTGGTACGTTCGGCTGCTGAACTCCTGGGCGGTTAATATCCCCGGCATAGTAGAGCTGATGCTTGGTCTGAGCGCCCACGTACGATAGGCGGGCCGCCCAGCTGTCGCCGAACTGTTGCTCGATGGTGAAGCTCCATTGCTGCACGAACGGATTCACAATGTTCCGCTGGGTCATATAGACCAGAGGATTGGCGGGCGGCCCGCTCTGCGCCGCCGATGGGAATGGATTGTTGAATGTCAGGTCAGGCAGAAATGGCGCAGTAGGCTTGCCGGGCAACTGCGAATTAAAGCTGGAACCAGAGCGCCAAGGTGGATTAAAGATGTTCTCATGCTGTCCAATAAAGCCGGGAATGAAGCTGTAATAAATGCCCCAGCCTCCGCGTACGACGGTCTTGTTGCCGGAAAACGGCCGATAGGCGAACCCAAACCGGGGCCCCCAATTGTTCGTGTCTTTTATATAGTAATCAGTCGGCCAGCCTGCATTTTTGGTAGTCTCATACGGATAGGCGGTCATCAGCGCGGGCACAGCCAGCGGAGGAGTTGTCACCGTGTCCAAGTCCTGAGGCAAAGCCAGCCTATTGTTCTTCAGATCGAGATAGCTTACCCGGTTATCCCGGACGCGCCACGGAGACTGATACATGTAACGGACGCCATAGTTCAGAGTCAGCTTCGGGTTAGCCTGGAAAGTATCCTGGGCATAAAACTCCCAGTCCCGCGAGTACGTGACGATTTCAGTTAACGGTCCGGCAAAATTCGTGGAAATAGCATCGCCTAGCAGGAAGTCTGCAAAAGCGTTCCCTTGCGAGTTTGGTTCATTCGGCCAACCTTTGTTCCCGGTCCAGGCGCCGTTGAAGGTGAATGTTCCAAGGGGGTTGCCCAGGGAGGCGGACAGCGCGGGGCCGCCCTGGCGAATGTAGTTCTTATATCCAGTCTCGTCCGCTCCGAGCTTGAAGGTATGGCGGCCAAGTACTTTGGTAAAGTTATCGACGATTTCGATGTCATACTCAGGAAACGGGTAGCCTTTGCCGTAGTCATAAAACATGCCGGTGTAACCTGTCATGGACATCGTTGGCAGTCCGCCGTTGTCGCTGACCGGCAATTGCGGAAACAGCGACCACGGCTTGAAATCGGTGTTCTGTCCCGTACGAACGCTGGCGTGAACCACCCAGGCCGCCCGCAGCTCATTGACGGCGGCCGGCCCGAACAGGTGGGTCTCAGTTGCGCTGATTGCGAAGTCCGTGAAGCCGTAATCGGGATTATTGCCATAGTTTGGCGGGTAGCTGGCGCTAGCGAGATACCAGGGAGAGCCCTTGGACCAGTGGAACACGCCATATACAGAGTCGCGCGGTGAGATCATGCCATCCATACGGTAATCGACGCCGTTGATTCCCACGTCATTCGTTTTCGCGACGATATAGTCAGGCAGGCCGTTCGGCAGTCCGGGCGAATCCGGATTTGTTGGCGCCGGCAGATAAGCAAGGAGCGTTTTGGCTTGCGGAGCGATCATGCTGGAAGGGATCTGATTATTCAGAAACGGCTGGCCGTTCTGCGGATTATAAAGCTGCGTGCCTTTGACGCAAATGCCGGCGGAAAATACGCTGCACAGTGCTGAGAAATCTCCATTCCGCATGGCCATCGACGGGAGCACCAGACTTGCGGCGCTGGACGTCTTCTGCCGAACTCCGCGATAGGCGCCATAGAAGAACAGACGATTCCTGATCATCGAGCCTCCAAGGTCGCCGCCAAACTGATTCAATTTGTAAGTGGGCCGCGGCTGGCTGGTAGCATTCAACAGGAACGGGTTTGCGTTCAGCGCATTATTTTCGAGGTACTCGTAGGCGAGGCCGTGGAAGCTGTTCGTCCCCTGCTTGGTGACCATGGTGATAGTGGCAACGTCGCGATACTCCGCGTTCTGGTTGCCGCTATCGACCTTGAACTCCTGAAGCGAATCGGGCGCCGGCATGTTCGCGAGACCGAGATTGGGGACGCCGGAGGTGTACGCAGCGCCGCCGTTGCCGATATCGTTGACGCTCACGCCATTTAGCGTGAAATTATTGCCGCCCCAGTAAGAGCTTCCTGAGATGCGGGGGTTGTTTCCGGAGGTGGACACGCCCGGCGCGAGTTGGATAAGGCTGTCGATGGCGCGCGTGGCAAGCGGGAGATCGCTCAATTGGCGGGTGACGAGCGTGCTGCCGATCGTCTGCGTATCCGTGTGAATAAGCGGCGCAGCGGCGGTCACCTCAACAGTTTGCCGGACTTCTCCGACTCTCAACGTCACGTCCTGGCGGACAGTCTGGGATGCGAGCAACTGAATATTGCGCAGATCAACCGTCTCGAACCCCGGTTTTCGGACCGTGATCGAGTACACGCCGGCGAATAGATTCGGGACCGAGTACGAGCCGCTCTGATCCACAACGGCCTCGACGGCGGCGCCGGTTCCTTCGTTGCGAACCGTCACACTGGCGCCGGGAACCGCGGATCCCGACGCGTCGCTGACCTGCCCGACAATCGATCCCGTGATATTTTGACCGCGACTTGATACGGCAATGCAGCCTGGGCAGACAACCAGGACAGCCATGCTGAATCGCATCACCAGCGCCTCCCTTCAACGCAGCGTTACGCAAATTCTAGTGCGGCCCCTTTTATTTGTCAATGGTGAAGCGAGTTTGACATATACAAACTTCAAAGAGCACCGGAATGGACTCGCGCAGATGGTTGGGATACGGTGAAACTCATTACGGCGGCCGATTTTCGCCTTGCGCTTGCCGACGTCCGGCGCATACTAGGTTAGACTCAATTTAATGGCCACGTCTAGGGAAAGGGAAGACGTTTATTACATCGAGGTGGTCGGCCGGGCGCTGGATGTGCTCGAGGTGTTTTTGCACGCCGAAAAGTCGCACCTCAGTCTGAAAGAGATTGCGCAGCAGCTCAACCAGAGCATGAATACAACCTTCCGCCTGTTGTACACCCTCGCCGAGCACGGCTACGTTGTGAAGACGAACAAACTCTATGAGTTGGGGTCCAAGCTGCTCGACTTAGGAAATGCCAAGCTGCGCAACACGGACTTGATCGCGATTTCCAGTCCTTACATGGAGTCGTTGCGCGAGCGGTTTCGCGAGACCGTGAACCTGGGCGTCATCATGGAGGGCAAGATCCGTTACATCGATGTGAAAGAAAGTCCGGAGCGGTTCCGGCTGGCGGAGACGATCGGCGGCAGCGATCACTTACATTGCACAGCGCTAGGGAAGGCGCATCTCGCCTATCTGCCGTTTGCCGAGGCGCGGCAGCTTCTGCGGATCTACGGGCTGCCGAAGCTCACCGAGAACACGATCACGTCCTTGAGCGCAATGAAGTCGGAGCTGGAGCGCACGCGGGAGCGCGGTTATGCAGTCGACGCGCAGGAGTGCATGCTGGGAGGGTATTGCGTGGCGGCGCCAATCCTCGACCAGCGGGAGCGCCCGGTGGCGGCGATCAGCATCGCGGGACCGTACGTGCGGTTTCACGAACAGCACGTCCCGGCTGCAAGCCGGGCGCTGATGGCGGCGACGGCCGAGATCAGTCAGAAGCTGGCGGCGCTGACGGGAGCGCAGAGAGGCGGGCAGCGAGAGGAACGCCGGATTCCCATTCCAGCCGAGCGCGCGCGGCCGCGAAGAACGGCGGCTGTATGAAGTTTGTTGTGGGGCGATGTTGCGGAACCCGGCCCTGAAGAGAGCAGAAAGTCGGCGGCCGGACGGGCAGCCAGACGGCGAATGCGGCCAAGGCGCTGCAGCGCAGCAGTTGCCGGCCGCCTAACAATGGCGCATCCGCTTGCTCGCCGGCGATGCCTGCTTACGGACCTGGTTCGGCGACGTGTGGAAGCTTGGAAGCGGAGTCGGTTAAAGCTTGAATGTCGGCTGGCGTGAATTGGCGTTCATCGTGGAAGGCGATTCCGACTACGGCCCGGACATCGCCCTTTGCATTCAGGATCGGCAGCGCGATGGCGGCTTGAGCATCGACGGCCTTTGCTCCCGGCTTCACCGCGCCGGAGCGGTCTTCCTGCAAGTTACACGTCTGAACGGGCTCTTTGCGCTGCAGCGCGAGGCCGGCCATGCCTTTGCCGTTCGGGACCCACTCGACCGCCTGGCGGACGGCGGGCGGGATGTTGACCGCAGCGGCAAGTTTCAGACCGCCGTTTTCGAACAGGTGAACGGTTCCGGCAGCGCCGGCATGTTCGTGGACGAATTCAGTAAGCCATTGTTGAAGCGCTTCTGCCATGTCTGAAGACCATTATCCTGCGCCTACTGCGGAACCATGGCGACAAGCTCGACTTCGAGCAAGAGACCTGGGGCAAGCCCGGTTTGCACCAGCGTCGAGGCGGGAGGATGTTCCATATCGAGATATCGCGCGCGGATTTCCCGCAGCGCGGAGGTATTGGCCAGGTCGGTAATGTAATAGTTAATCTTGACGACGTCTTTGAAGTCAGCGCCCGCCAGCGCGAGGCGCTTGTGGAGGCGCTCAAAAGTGTTCCGGGCCTGCGCCAGAAAATCCGAGGGCAGCTTGCCGTCAGCCCCTGCGCCGCCCGCGCCGGAAAGAAAAATCATCTTGCCCGGAGCAGAGGCGACGACGTGCGTGTAGCCCGGCGGCTCCTCGCCCTTCTCGTTGAGAAACTGTTTGGCCAACTGGCGCGCCGCGGGAGCCGCCGTGAGTCCGGCGGCGGCGCCCGCGAGAAACGCCGCCGCTAACATGATCAGAGTGCGTATGCGCATCGCCGGCAGGATATCATGGCCCGGCGCTGTTGCTATAATTCCGCATAAGTACATGCGTCGAACCGCCTGTTTTTTTGCCTCACTGATATTTATTTTTTCTTGCTCAAAGAAAAATCCGGAAGAGAAGGCGCTAAGTCCGGAGGAATCGCTCAAGGCGATCCGGTTCAGCGACGATTTTCACGCGGAGCTGTTTGCGGCCGAACCGGAAGTGATGAGCCCCGTGGACATCGCCTTCGACGAGAACGGCAAGATCTATGTGGCGGAGATGCTGGACTATCCGGAAGATCCCCCGCCGGGGAAACCTGCGCGCTCCAGAATACGACTGCTCGAGGACGTCAACGGCGACGGCAAAATCGACCGCGCCACGATTTTCGCCGATCACGTGCTGGCGACCAGCGGGCTGATGCCGTGGAAGGGCGGACTGATTGTAACCAGCGCCCCGGACATTCTCTTTATGAAGGATACGGACGGCGACGGCAAAGCGGACATCCGGAGGGTGTTGTACACAGGCTTTGCGAAGTCAAACCAGGAGTCGCGGATTACAAACCCGCGGCTCGGTCCGGACAATTGGGTGTACTGCTCCAATTCGGGCAATGACGGCCGCATCACCTCACCCGATCATCCGGAGATGCCGCCCGTGCTGGTCCGAGGCGCTGATTTCCGGTTCGACCCGATCAGCGGCAAGGCGGAAGCGGCGGCCGGCGCGGCGCAATTCGGATCGACGATCGACGATTTCGGCGAACGTTTCATTACGCAGAATACGACGCATATCCGGCACGTCGTGATCCCCATGAAATACGTGGCGCGGGCGCCGCTGCTCGAGGTGCGGTCGGAAGTGCAGGATATCTCGGATCACGGACGGCCTTCGGCGCGCATGTATCCGCTGACGGGACCGCAGGAGTGGCGAAAAGAACGAACGAAACTGCGCCAGCAGCGCTATAACGAAAACAAGCTGAACATCACGGAGCAGGTGGGCGGCTGGTTCACGGCGGCGTCGGGCGGCACGATCTACGATGGCGACAACTTCCCGAAACAATATGTGGGCAGCGTGTTCACAGGGGACGTGAGCGGCAACCTGGTGCACCAGGATCTGATCCGGAAGGACGGTCCTACGTTCGCGGCGCATCGCGCCAGGGATGGCGTGGAGTTCCTCGCGTCGACGGACGTTTGGTTCCGTCCATGCAACTTCGCGAATGCGCCCGACGGAAATCTCTATGTCACCGACATCTACCGACAGGTGATTGAAACTCCGGAGTCGATACCAGAGGAGATCCGGCGGAAAATCAATTTCTACAACGGAGACACGATGGGGCGGATTTACCGCATCGCGCCGAACCATCCGGCGCGCAAAGGCGACCTGAAGCCCCGGTTGGGAAGCGCAAGTTCGAGCGAACTGGTGAAGCTGCTGGCGAATGCGAATGGATGGCATCGTGCGACCGCCGAGCGGCTGCTTCTCGAGCGGCAGGACCGTTCGGTGATCCCTGACCTGAAACAAATGGCCGCTAGCGGACCGGCGCCGGAGGGGCGCGTGCGCGCTCTATGGCTGTTGAATTCGTTCGGGGCTCTGGCGCCGGCGGACGTGGAAGCCGCGCTGAAGGACCCCGACTGGCGCGTACGCAAAAATGCGCTCAAGCTGAGTGAACCGATGTTGGCGAAGTCCAAATCGCTCGCCAACGCCGTGCTTGCGATGGCCCGCAATCCGGATCAGCAGGTGCAATTTCAAGCGTCGTTAACCTTGGGCGAGCTGAACGACCAGCGCGCGTTGATAACCTTGGCGCAGCTTGCGCATCAGCATTCGGCGGACGCATGGTTCCGAACGGCGATCCTGACGTCGGTGGCGGATTCCGCTTCGCCGTTTTATCACATGCTGCTGGCAAAGGGCGAATCGTGGACGGCGCCGGAGATGCTGGTGGAGCTATCGGCGCTGATCGGGGCGCGGCACGATCGGAATGAGCTGGCGCGATGGTTTGCGGCTCTGCCGAAACTGCGGGCGCCCGATCAGGAGCTGGCAGGACTGGCGCGCGGACTAAAACTTGCGAAGGCCAGGAATCTCCGGGCGCCAGGAGTTGAACAGACGCTCGCTACGCTGCTGACATCGAACAACGATGCGATACAGAAGGCTGCGTGGGAGGCATCGCGCTATTTCGAGCTGGAAGCGCTGGTGCGGAGAGCGGAGTCGGATGCTCTAAATCCCGGACTGCCGCAAGCCAAACGCGTGCTTGCGGTGCGCGCTCTGCGCGGCGGACATTTCGACGCGGTGCGCCCCACATTGACGAAAGTCCTGGAGACGCACCCGTCGCCTGATGTGGAGGCGGCGGCTGTCGAAGCGTTAGCGGCGTTTGATGAGCCGGCCGCAGGAAAGACGATCCTCGAGTACTGGCGAAGCTACAGCCCGCCGGCGCGGCAGCGCGCGGTGGAAGCCATGCTGGCGCAGCAGAACCGCATCCCGATGCTGCTCAAGGCGATTGAAGATGGCGAGGTGGAGCCGGCCGCGCTGGATGCGGCGGCGCGCTCGCATTTATACGAAAATCCGGACGCGGCCATCGCGAACAAGGCCAAGGCGCTGCTCGAAAGCTCGAACAGCGATCGAGCAAAGGTTGTCGCAAGCTATCACGATGCCATCAATCTACCTGGCGACGTCGCGCACGGCAAGAAGCTGTTCGAAGATAAGTGCGCGCGGTGTCATATGCCGAGACGGCAGGGCGGGCGCGTGGGTCCGGATCTGTCAGGCATTAATAATAAGACTAAGGAAGAATTACTCACATCGATTCTGAATCCAAGCTATGCGATCGAGCCGCGATTCGTAAATTACGTGGTTACAACAAAGGACGGACGAATGTACGACGGCGTGATCGCAAACGAGACGCCGGGATCAATTACGCTGCGCGGCGGCGAGGAAGAGGGCGATCAGACGATTTTGCGCAAGGACATCGCCGATATCCGGGCATCGTCAGTCTCGCTGATGCCAGAGGGATTCGAAAAGGATTTCAGCAAGAAGGACATCGCGGATATCATCGCGTACCTGCGCGGCGGCCTATAAAGACCAGGCGAGCCCGGGCGAACACGGGCACGGTTTCACGAGGGCAGCTTGAGCACTCTCCTGGCGTTGTCGTGGAGGATTTTACGAATAGCTGCGCCGTCCGGGGCGAGCCGGCGAATTGCGGCGATCTGGCTCGCGCCAATGCACTTCGCGCCCGTGCCGGCGGCGTCTTCGCAGTCACTGCCGAACATGAGCTTGTTTTGATGGCGCTTGAGAAAGTCGCGAGCGTGATCCTCATCGCGGGTCAGCGCATTCAGGCCAGAGCCGGCGGAGAGGTCGCCATAGACGTTCGGATAATCAGATAACAGCCGATCTGTGATGCCGCCGGGAGTCACAGGACCTTTGGGATACATGATATTCTGGACGTGATTTTTATCAATATTCCCCCAGAAAGTCTGGGCGTGACCAATAAAGGTCACCGTCGGATATTTCTCAGCCATCCTGTAGAAGCGCTCGATTCCCATGTTGTAGGCATCGTGCTGGAAGTGCATCAGCACCGGCACGTCATGCGCCTTGGCGATGTCATAAATGAGCTGCATCGCCGGCGAGTCGCATTCCACATGGAACTTCTGCTCGCCAATTCCGATCGCGCCGGAATTGAGATACTTTTCGAGCACCCTCTTCGTTTCCGGGATATCCGGCAACTCGTTGGCGAAGTAAACGTAGTTTTTCGGGTAACGTTTCGCCAGCGCGACGACCGTATCGTTGCCGCCGCAGTTCGCGGCGAGGCCGTACCTGGATCCGGCTGGCAGGAGGACGGTAAGGGCGGCCCCCATGACCCGCTGATGGTTAACGAGCTGCTCGTCGGTGCGGTCGTGATAGTTCGTGTGCTGGTGAATGTCGATCAGCGGCTCGGAGGCGGCGCGGGCAGCGGCGGCGCATGCCATCGAGAGAAATCCACGACGGGAAATCTTAAAAACTGCCGTTTGGCTAGAGGACGTAGACATAAGATTAGCGGCGTCGGTAGGCAAGCCAGGTGAAGCCGGCAAGGATGCAGAGCGTTGGAATGCCGAGAAGAAAAATACCTTCGTTTAATACGTGAGCACGCCCGGCCTGCTGAGCTGAGGCCGTGCGGAAGCACATGACGCATTGAAGTAGGGCGAAAATCATGACCAAACTCGAAAAAGCAGCACCAGCCAGATCCACATCCCGGCCAGATATCGCCAGTAGATTGCGATTCCGCGCGACTGACGGCGCAGAATGAGCGCGGCAAGGCCGGATAGCAAACACGTCAAAAAGGCGCCGAGGAACACGTTCAGAAAGCCAAGTTCCGTGCCAGATGCAGCAGATCCGCGCATCCACAGGGCTACGATGAGCGCGGCCGCCGCTGCGCCCAACCCGGGCGCCAGTATGCTCTGTCGACGCCAGGCGAGCGCGCCCGCGGAGAGCGTCAGAAGCGCCGCGCTGCTCCATGCCAGGGCCGGCGTTATCGACAGCGGAGTCCAGCCCGTGGAGAGGCCTCTTCGGACGATATAGGCGCTAGACAATGCAGAAAACAGCATTGTAATCGCGGCAAGGAGGGCGGCAACGCCGGTGGTTGCCGTTCTGGGCGGTTCGGCCACCGGCGCGGTCGAGTCCCATTCGCGCGTTTGGGCGGACCATGGATTCGCGGGCGCAGGCGCGCCGCGGCGAATGCTCCACAACAGGTTCACGAAGAAGATGATTTGCACGGCGGCGGTAAATCCTGCCGCGAGCGTGATCCAGGAGTGCAGCGGAACGAGCGGCGCCAGAAAATCGAAGCTCGTGAAATCTGCATAGCGGCGGGGATTGCCGGCTATGCCGGCCAGATGCATCGGTACAAAGATTGCATAGACTCCGGCGAAAGTCGCAAAAAAATGAATCTTGCCGAGACGCTCGTCCAACATGCGGCCGAACATTCGCGGCGCCCAGTAAAAGACGGCGGAGAAGATGCCAAAGATCGCGGCAACTCCCATGATCAGGTGAAAGTGCGCCACCACGAAGTACGTGTCGTGCAAGTATAAATCGAGCGCCGGCTGGGCGAGAAAAATGCCGCTGAGCCCACCGGCGACAAATACGGAAACGAAGCCTAGCGCAAACAGCATGGCAGCGGTAAGCTCGATGCGGCCGCCCCAGAGCGTGCCGAGCCAGTTGAACGTCTTCACCGCCGATGGCACGGCGATCGTCATCGAGAGCGCAGAGAAGGCGATGGACGAGTAGGGGCTCATCCCGCTGGTGAACATATGGTGCCCCCACACCAGCAATCCGAGGAATGCGATGGCGAAGGTGGCGATGATCATGGCGCGCCGGCCGAAGATGGGCCTGTGAGAGAAGGTCGAGATGACCTCTGAGATCAGCCCCATTCCGGGCAGGATGGCGATGTAGACTTCCGGGTGTCCGAAGAACCAGAACAGGTGCTGCCACAGCAGGGGAGAGCCGCCCGTGTGCGGAATCGCGTGTTCACTGACGACGAGGCCGCCGGGAACGAAGAAGCTGGCGCCGGCGACGCGGTCGAGCAGCAGCAGAAGGCTCGCGGCCATGAGCACGGGGAAGCCGAGCAGGCTAAGGATCGCGGTAACAAACCAGTTCCAGCACGTGAGCGGCAGGTCTCTCATGCGGAGTCCCGGGGCGCGTCCGTCGAGAATCGTGGCGATAAAGCTGATGGCGCTGAGCGTGGCGGCGACCGAGAAGATCGCGATGCTCAGGATCCACAGCGTCTGCCCGGCGCCTTCGCCAGGACCCGATGGGGCGCCCACCGCGCTAAGGGGAGGGTAAGCGGTCCAGCCCGCCAGAGGCGCTCCGCCGGGAACAAAGAAAGCGGCGAGCATGCCGAGGAATGCGAGCGCCGTGAGCCAAAACGAAATTGCGCTGAGCAGAGGATGCGCCATTTGGCGGGCGCCAATCTGGAGCGGCAAAATGTAGGTGCCGAAGGCGCTTTGCGGCGCGACCGACAAAACAAAAAACACCATGAGCGAGCCGTGCATGGTCATTACAGACAGATAGGTCTCCGGCTTCATGGTTCCGAGCAGCGGCATCTGGGCGGCGGGCCATGTCAGGTGGAAGCGCATCAGCGTGGAAAGCGCTATTCCGATGACCACGGCAATGAGCGAGAGCCAGAAATATTGCAGGCCGACGATCTTATGATCCGTAGTAAACAGATAGCGGCGCACTACTGCGGCTGACCTCGCTTCCACGCATCGTATTCGGCGGGCGTGAGCACAATCATGGTCGATCGCATTTGAGAATGGCCCAAGCCGCACAGTTCCGCGCACGGGATCTCGTAGACGCCGGGGCGGGTGGCGGTGAAGTGCAAGGGAATGCGCATTCCGGGCACGACGTCCTGTTTGAGCCGCAGCTCGCGGACAAAAAAGCTGTGGATCACGTCCATGGAGTTCAGCATGAGCTGGACAGGACGCCCAGCAGGCACTCGCAACGTTGCGCTCACAATGTCGTCCTTGCCGTCCGGATCTTCCGGATCCAGTCCGAACGGATTGCCGGCCGCGTCATTGACCAGCATGAAATCGATCCGGCCGAACCTGCCATCCGGACCGGCATAGCGGAAGGTCCAGGCGAATTGCTTGGCGAGAACTTCGATCAGTTCTGCATCCGGCGGCGCGGGCGTGAATTGCACAGCGGCCCAGATACGCCCCCCGAGGGCGAGCAGGCCGAGAAAGAGGACGGCGGTGGCCGCCGTCCAGATCGCCTCGATGTTCGTCTTCCGCGCGCCGACGCGGCGCACGCCGGCAGAGTTGGCGCGGTATCGCCACACGATCGCGATGAGGGCAATCTGGACGGCGATAAAGATGACAGTGGCAGCAGCCAGCGTACGCAGGAACTGGGCGTCGTACGCGACCGCGTGCTGCGAGATCGCTGCCGGGAGCCACCATGCCTTGATCATTTGTTGATAGCCGCACAGGAACGCGGATGAACGCAGATATTCATAGAGTCTTTAAAAATGCGATCAGCGCGGTTTTATCGGCCGGCGGCAGATTCAACCCGAACTCATGGCCGCGCACCGACCTGTTCTTTCCATCGAAGCCGCGGTATCCCGTGGGCGCGTAATCGGGATGCAGGCGGGCGGAGTCGAACCAGTCTTCGAGCGTTGCGATGGACCCATTGTGTTCGAACGGTCCGCGATACCACACGCCTTTGAGAGAAGGGACCTTGTAGTAGCCGGTTCCTTTATGCGTGGCCAGAGCGTAGCGCGGATCCGTACCTACGCGGACGTCCAGGATATCGAATCGCGCGCGATCGGCAGGGGGAACCTGAAAACCGTCCACAGGGATCAGCTTGTTGTTCGTATACAGCGGCGGGGTGTGGCATTGGGCGCATCCTTGCGACATGAAGACTTTTCGGCCGCGCGCGGCGAGGGCGTCAAAGCGGTTTGGATTGGGCGGCGGCTGGAGAGAATAGAGATATTGAGCAAGCGCGAAGAGTTGTTCGTCGCTGTACCGCGTTGCACGTTCGATGTCGCCAAGCGGCGGCAGATCGCCGTAGCGATCGAGCGGCAGCATGTCCTGGACCAGCGTGGCGTAGCGCATCAAGTCTCCGATTCCCCGGTGGCGGACGAGTCCGGTGTGATCCAAATACCGCCGTTCTGCGACGCCGATGATATCGGGGATCTGCGGCGGCAGTAACATGCTCGTATTGGAGCGCGCCGTAACTCCCGCGGGTATGTTTTGGCCGGCGGCAATGAACTCGTCCAGGCTCATCGTTTCTGTGCGGCGGTTTGGATCGTCAGGAAGCCATGGCAGTTCGAACTGGCGGGCGAACAGGCGGAGCCGCGCAAGAAGCGTGTCGGCAGGAACCGCCCCCAGGCTTCGTCGCAGCAGCATTGCGCCTTCGCGGTCGCCGGGATTATTGCCTTGCCCACCGGGGACCACAGTCCCGTCAGGCAGGACGCGCACATGACAGGTGTTGCACCCCATAGAGCCCAGCTCAACCTGACCCTTGCGGCGAATGACCCAGCGCGCGAACGGCACGGTCCCGTCGCGCGCCACAGGCATTCCGCTGGCCTTGTAGAACGCCGGGTTGCGCACGTCGTCGGCGCTAAAAAAGACGGGAACATAGGAGACGGGCGCATTAAAGACGATTTCGCCGGCCCGGATCCAGTCTTCGCGCGTGTGAAGGCGCTCTGGATTGAAATCGATGACGGCTGGCTCCTGCTGTGACAGCCACGCTCGGTAGCCAGGCGGCTCGCGGTCGGGATGGTAAACGGGATAGCTTTTGTAGATAACTCGTGTGGGGAGTCTGTAGTATTCCGCTTCCGAAATGTGGCGCGGCGAATAACGAGGATTGGCTAGCGGCGTTTCGAACGACGCAACGGCGGCGGATTCCCAGGTACGGGGAATACGCAGCGAACCGGCGTTCCCCGCCCTCGCGAGAAGCGCGGCGATCAACGCCATAGCCGGGACGGCCCGCGTAAAGGGACGTTGCCTGCGCACAGTCTCCATCATATGCCAGCGCCCGAGTTTCGTTGTAACAAAGATTCTTTGTGGTTGACAAAGCGAGGCCCGGGTGCTTAGAATCGTCCCGAATCAGACGGCCGGCGGGCCTGCGTTATAGGGCGGCGCGACCATGAAAGCTATAGTCATCGTTTCTTTTCTCCTCCTCTGCTCAGCTTGCGGCAGACGCTCCGGGCCGCCATATGCGCCAAAGGACGCGCTGAAGACTTTTACGATCGCTCCCGGATACCGCATCGAACTGTTCGCAGCGGAGCCAAATATATCCTCTCCAGTGTCCATGGACATCGATGAGAACGGCGACGTCTACGTCGTCGAGGACCGGGCATATCCGCTGAACGTGAAGGGCCACGTGGGGCGGGTCCGCTTGCTGCGCGACGCCAACGGCGATGGCTATCCGGACACGGCTTTCGTGTTCGCCGACGAACTGGTGATGCCCACAAGCGTGATGCGCTGGAAGCGGGGCGTCCTGGTCGCGGACCCTCCCGACATCTGGTACTTCGAAGATACCAACGGCGACGGCAAAGCGGATGTTAAGAGGAAAATTCTGACCGGATTTCCGTTCGCCAATCCACAGCACACCGCCAATGGTTTGGTGTATGGACTGGACAACTGGATCTACCTCGCGCATGAGCATCCGCCGACCGCCGTGGTGTTCAAGCAATTCGCCGATCCGGGCTCGGATGTGCAATATGCCGATCGGGAGGGAGGTCCCGCGCTGCGCCGCCCCGGCCACAACATCCGGTTCCGTCCGGACACAGGCGGGTTGGAAGCGCTGTCGAGCTCATCGCAGTTCGGGCAGAGCTTCGACGATTACGGCCGGCACTTTCTGGTCAGCAATTCGAATCACGTGCGGATGGAGGCCATTCCCGCCCGATATCTCAACCGCAACCCGGATCTTCCGATCGGCAACGCGGTCGAAGATATTTCGGATCACGGCCCCGCCGCCAAGGTGTTCGCGATCACCGAGCATCCGCGTTTCGAGATGCTGAGCGGGGTGGGCGAGTTCACCTCGGCATGCGGAATCTGTTACTACCGCGGCTCGACATTCACGTCCGAGCCGGTTCACAACATTGTGCATCAGGACCTGCTGTCTGAGAACGGCTCCTTATACCGCGCCAAACGCGCGCAGAACGGTTCGGAGTTTTTGGCGTCGACGGACGCGTGGTTCCGCCCGGTGAACATGTACATCGGGCCGGATGGAGCGATGTACCTGCTCGACTACTACCGCATGGTGATCGAGCATCCGGAGTGGATGTCGAGCGACATGTATAACTCGCCGGATCTATACAAAGGCGTGGAGTTCGGGCGCATCTATCGCATCATTCCGGAGGGCGTTCCCCTGAGGCCGTCGCCCGTTCGCTTGGGCAACGCGTCGAATGCCGAGCTGGTGAAAGAGCTGGAGCATCCGGTGATCTGGCATCGCCGGACAGCGCAGCGGCTGCTGGTGGATCGCCACGCCGTCGACGTCGCGCCGGCGATTGCGGAAATGTTCCGGCGCACAGCGTCCCCCCAGGGACGGGTTCACGCGCTGTGGACGCTGGAAGGGCTCGGCAAGCTGGACAGCGCACTGATCGAAGCGGCGCTGGACGATGCTGAGCCGGGCGTGCGGGAAAACGCGATCGTGCTGGCCGAAAAGCGATTGCGATCCGACCCGCGGCTGGTAACGAAGCTGTTGGGCATGGCGAACGATCCGTCCGCTCGCGTCCGCTTTCAGCTAGTGTTGACGCTGGGAGGCGTACGGACGCCGGCATCGCAAGAGGCGCGAGATCGCATTTTGTTTCAGGATGTGGAAGACAAATGGACGCAACTGGCGGCATTGAGCGCGGATTCAAACGATGCTCCGCGGCTGTTCGAGAAAGCCGTTGCGGCGGGTGGATCTGATTCGCCGGGGCGCGTGGCGCTGTATCGGAACATCGGCGCGATCATTGCCGCGCGGCAAAAACCGGCCGAGATCGAACGCCTGCTGGCGAAGGCGGCTGCAGCAGAGGGCGAGGGCGCAGCCGCCTGGCGCGCGGCGCTTCTCGAGGGATTGAATCAGGGCGCGCGGATGAAGCACGCCCAGTTGTCACAGCGTAGCCGCGAGTCGCTGCTGGCGCTGTTCGAATCAGGCGACGCGGCGGTGCGGCATGCGGCGCTCGAGAATCTCGAATCAGCCGGATTGCCGGCGTCCGCGTCGGCAGCAGCGGCGCTGTCCAGAGCGGCGAAAACGGCAAAGAATCCTCAGGCCAATCCGGACCTGCGGGCCGATTCAATCGGGCTGCTGGCGCTCGCCAACGCGGAATCGCGAGCACAGCTGTTCCAGTCGCTCATGGATCCGCATCAGCCCGAACCGGTTCAGGTGGCGGCGATCCGCGCATATGGACGCCTGCCCGGCGAGCCGCCAGCGAAATACCTGCTCGAGCACTGGCGCGACTTCACGCCGGCGGGACGGAGCGTGGCGGCTGACGCCCTGGTCGCCGACGCTTCGCGGCAGAAGCTGCTGCTGGCTGCGTTGAAAAACGGCGACGTGCAGCCCTGGATGTTGTCCTTTCGTCAAAAGAATCGATTTATCATGAATCCCGACCCGGCCGTCCGCGCCGAAGCGCGGCCTATTCTCGAGCAGACGCCAAAGGATCGCGAAGCCGTGGTGAAGAAATACTTGGCGGCGCTCGATATGAAGGGCGATTTGCAGGACGGAAAGCGCGTCTTTGAAACGGTCTGCTCGAAATGTCACCGCTTTAACGGCGTGGGGCATGATGTCGGTCCCGATCTCGGCACGGTTCGCAACCAGCCGAAGCAGGCGCTTCTCACGGATATTCTCATTCCGAGTAAGTCGATTGCGCAAGGTTATGAGTCGTACGTAGTCGAGACAGTCTACGGCGGCAATTATGACGGAGTGATCGGGCCGCAGACGCCATCGACAATCACCTTGAAACACGAGGACGGCAAGGAGGACGTAATTCAGCGTCGCGATATCAAGACAATGTACGCAACCAACCTGTCCGCGATGCCCGGCGACCTTGAAAAGCAGATCACGGTGAAGCAAATGGCGGGCCTGCTTGAGTTCCTGAAGACCGCGCAGACCGAGAGCCGCGGCTCACAATGAAGCAGCAACCCGGCGAGCTTTAGCCGCAACCAGGGCGTCTGTTGTGCGCTCCTGAAGAAACGGCGAGTAGACGTCAAGTGGAGGCAATATGCTGTTCGTACGGAGATATTGGGTGCTTTCCGGCGCGCTCCTGCTGTTGTGCGCGAGCGCTTTTGGCCAGACCGCGCAGATCACCGGCATGATTACGGATCCGAACGGCGCAGCGGTTCCGGAGGCGACGGTGACCGCTCGCAATGTTGATACGGACATTCGAACGGAAACGGTCACGAACAATCAAGGGTATTACACGCTGCCCAGCCTGAATCCGGGTAATTACGAGCTGTCGGTGAGAAAGACCGGGTTCCGCACGGTTACCCGGCCGGCGATGAAGATCGACGTGGCGCAGGTTGCGCGCGTCGACGTCGCATTGACCGTGGGCGAAGTGCGGGAAAGCGTGACCGTCAGCGCGGAAGCGCCGATGCTTGCGAGCGAGACCGCGACGGTGCAACAGGTGATTACCTCGCAGAAGATCGTCGACCTGCCGCTGAACGGCCGCGACTTCACGCAGCTTGCGACGCTGGCGCCGGGCGCGATCAGCCGCGGCGTCAATTCGTCGATGCAGGCGCCGTCGCTGAGCGTCAACGGATCGCGCGTAAGCAAGACCGTGTTCATGATCGACGGCGCGAACGTCTCGAGCCAATATTTCGATGTGGCCTCGATCGTGCCGTCCGTGGATGCGATCCAGGAGTTTTCGGTGCAGTCAAATTCGTTCTCCGCCGAATACGGACAGGGAACGGCGGTAATCAACGCCTCGCTGCGCTCGGGCACGAACCAGGTCCATGGTACGGTATACGAGTTCCTGCGCAACCAGGCGCTTGACGCGCGGAATTTCTTCAACACGACCGGTGTGCGGCCGCCGGTGAAGCAGAACCAGTTCGGATTCACGCTGGGCGGACCGGTCTACATTCCGCATGTTTATCACGGCAAGGACAAGACCTTCATCTTCGGCGATTATGAGGGGACGCGAGTGCGGCGCGCGCAAACCTACACGAACCTGGTCCCGACGCTGGCGCAGCGGAATGGCGATTTTTCCGGGCTGGGCAAGCCGATCAAGGATCCGTTGACGGGACAGCCATTCGAGGGCAACATCATTCCTGCAAACCGCCTATCGCCGCAGGCGACCTTCTTTCTGCCGTTCTATCCGGCGCCGAACACGCCGGCCGGGACGTTCAATTTCGCGCCGACGCTGCAAAACACGGTCGACAAGTTCGACATCCGCGTGGATCACCGCTTTTCGATGTCGGATGCGCTTACGACCTCGTATTCGTTCAACCAGGTGTTGAATTATACGCCGGGTCAGTTTCCGGCTAACGGCGGGGTCACTCAGCAGGTGAGGCGTCAGCTTGCTGCCTTGAGCGAAACGCATACGTTCGGGCCGGCGACGCTGAACGAGGTGCGGCTGACGTACGTTCGGACTCGCGAGAACAATGCCGCGCAAGGACTCGGTACGAATTATACAGTGATGTCCGGAATCGGCGGGTTCGTGGAGCAGAGCGGCGCGTTTCCCGGATTTCCGGGCCTGACGATCAGCGGATATCTCGGCTTCAATGGCAATGCGTTTGTGCCGATCATTTTCCGGGACAACAAATATGAGCTGGATGATATCGTCACGCTGATCCGCGGCGCGCACGGATTCAAGTTCGGAGGACTGGCTCGCAACTACAATACGGCCACGGTGAATGCCGCCCGGTCGCGCGGCCAGTTCACGTTTAATGGCACATACACCGGCAATTCGTTCGCGGATTTTCTGCTCGGCCTGCCGTACCAGGGACAGAGAACGTTTCCGCGAAACGAGTTCGGCATCGCGCCGATGCGGAACGAGCACCTGTTCATACAGGACGACTGGAAGATCCGGCCGAATCTGACCCTGAACCTGGGCCTGCGTTACGAATTGAATCATCCCCCCGAGGTGCTTCACAACCAGATGGCATCGACTGATCCGGTGCTGCGGCGCATCGTCGTTGCGAGCGATGACCAGGGCTATATCAACTACAAGGGACAGCAAGTGGGCGAGTTCCTGTACCCGCTGTTTGCGCAGTACATCGTGCCATCGAGCAAGGTCGGGCTCGGGCCCTCACTGCGTTATTTGGATAACAACAATTTTGCGCCGAGGTTCGGAATAGCCTGGCGTATGGGCCATGAGTTCGTGGTGCGCGCGGGCTACGGGATTTTCTATGGCCTGATCCAGGGCAACCGGTCGGAGAGCACGGGCATCGTCAATCCACCCTTCCTCGCCGACGAGCTGTCGAATTTCAACACGCAGCCGGTCCCGACAAAGACGCTGGCGAATATGTTCGCTCCGGTTCAGCAAGGGTTGAATCTTGTGCCGCTGTCATTCTTCCAGATTGACCCACACATGGCCGATCCTTACTTCCAGCAGTGGAACCTGACGCTTCAGAAAGTCATCGGAGCTCTGTCGCTCGAGGCCGGCTGGGTGGGGAGCAAGGGCACGAAGATCGAGTTCTCGCGGCCGATCAACGTTCCGCCGCCAGGTCCGGGCCCGATTCAGGACCGGCGGTTGTGGCCGGTGTTCGCTTCCGGCACGTATGTCGAAAACAGCGGGTACTCTTCCTACAACGCGCTGCAGGTGAAAGCGGAAGTACGCTTCTGGCATGGACTGTCGTTCCTGAGTTCGTACGCGTTCGCCAAGTCGATCGACAATCTCAGCAGCGATGTGCAGGGCTTTTCCTCGCAGGATCCCAACAACAACAACGGCGAGAAGGGCGTTTCCGACTACGATGTGAAACATCGCTGGGTCACCAGCTTCAACTATCAGGTTCCGTTCGCGCAGGCGCAGAACCGCTGGGTGTCATGGCTGGCGGGCGGATGGGAGATCGGCAGCATCTTCACAGTACAGTCCGGATTGCCGTTCACGCCATCGATCTCAACCGACCAGGCCAATACGGGAACGAGCCTGCGGCCAAATCGTCTGGCATCGGGCGCTCTTTCAGATCCCACCATCCGCCGCTGGTTCGATGTGTCGGCGTTCGCAGTACCGGCGCTGTACACGTACGGAAACAGTGGGCGCAACATCCTCTACGGTCCGGGCTTTTTTAACTGGGATGCCGTTCTGATGCGGAATTTTCCGATTCGCGAGCGCCTGCGCTTGCAGTTCCGCGGCGAGTTTTTCAATGCGACAAACACGCCTGCCTTCGGGAATCCAGTTACCAACATTCAGGCTGCGACAGCCGGACAGATTCTTTCGGCTGGCGAGCCGCGCGATGTACAGGTTGCGCTCAAACTTATTTTCTAGGAGCGAACGTGAAAAGAATTCTCCTCTGCGCCCTATTACCGGCGGCGCTCCCGTTGTGCGCGGCCACGCTCAGAGCAGGCGCTGCGAAGGTGGATATCACCCCGAGCGACTCGCAGTGGCTGATGGGGTACGCCGCAAGGCAATCCAAGGGCGTTCTTGATCACATCTACCACCGCGTGCTAGCTCTCGACGACGGCGCGACGCAGTTTTACCTCATCGCCAGCGATCTTTGCCTGTTCTCTCCGAGCGTTTACCAGCACGTGGCGGAGCGGGTCAGCGCCGAGACAGGCGCGCCGGCGCTGAATTTCTGGTGGAGCGTGAATCATTCGCACGCGACGCCCGAAGTCGGACCGCCGGGGATTTATAAGACGCTGCTGGGGCGCTCGGATCATGAGTGGAATCGCGACTACGCCGCATTCGTTGAAAATGCGGCGCTTGAGGGCATCAAGGAAGCGAAAGCGAAGCTCGAGCCGGCGCGGATTACGGTCGGCACGGGCGTCGCGTTCGCCAACATCAACCGGCGAGCGAAGGACGTGGACGGCAAAGTATCGCTCGGGCTCAACCCCGATGGTCCAGCGGACCGGCAGATCGGTCTCCTGAGAGTGGAGCGCGCGGACGGCTCGCCCATCGCAATCATAGCAAACTACGCCATGCACGGAACGGTCATGAGCGGCGCAAATCTCGAAATCAGCGGAGACGCGCCGGGAGTGGCTGCCGCGTATGTCGAGGAGAAGGTAGGAGCTCCGGTGCTGTATGTCAACGGCGCCGCTGGCAACCTGGCGCCAATCTATAGCGGCTACCCCAATGCGCGCAGCGGCCACCTGTCGCAGTTCAGAGCGCTGTTAGGCGAGCGCATACTGGCAGGGTTGAAACGGCTCGGGCCCGCTTCGGGCGATATCACGCTACAGACATCGGAGAAGATCATTGAGACGCCGCGGAGGCCGGATCTCGACTGGCCTGCCGAACTCCGGTCCTATTCGCGTACTGAAAATGGAACGCAACTGGTGCGGCTACCCGTCCGGTTTCTGAAGATCGGCGATACGGCGATCTGGTCAGCGCCTGTCGAAATGTTCTGCGAGATCGCAACGGCCGTGCGGGACCGGTCGCCCTTTGCGCACACGTTCTACTTCGGCTACACGAACGGGTGGATCGGATATCTGCCCACAAAAGAAGCCTTTGCTGAAGGCGGTTATGAACCAAAAACCTCAGTGTTCACAGAAGCAGCCGAGCAGGACGTGCGTGACGGTGTAATCGCGTACTTGCAGTCGATGCGGCGGTAATCGAATCTGCTAGCGGTCCAACGCCGCCCGCCGCCCTCTGGCGCGCTTGGCGCTCTTATTCGCACCAGACAGGAACATCTGCTCCAAAAATGCCTCCGAGAGGGAAAGCGACAATTTCGTCGTGCTCCCAACAGGCGTTACTTGCAGATCTTTCAAAACGGCGGCCGCCTGCTGCGCCTGCGGATCAGCGCCTGCATTCATCTGGATCAACCCGGCGATGAAGCGGATCACATCGGCCAGCGCAGTTGCATCCTGGGGAGAACGCGTGACCGCCTCTCCCGTGATGAGCACGCCGCCGCTTTGGCCGAACTTCAGGCCGCCGCTGGCCTGCTGAATCGCTTGAAACAGATTGCCTTGCATTGCCGGGCCCAGGGCAGAATCGCTCAACTTTCCGGTGAAGAAGTTCGTGATCGGACCGGTGGAGACAAACCATGCATCATTAGCGGCTGCCGTGGTCTGCACCTTCGCAATCACCGCGGGGTCGAGCGCCGGCTGAGCGCCGAGCCGGTCGATGGCCGCCCTGACCTGGTCGGCCGGACCGATCAGTGCGAAACTGGCATTCAACGCAATCGTATCGGTCGATTTTGTGCCTTGGCGGCTCAGGAGATCGAAACCTTTATAGCTGCTCGGCGTGGCGCCTTGATTTCGCGCGGCAGTGAGAATCTGCGAAGGATTAAATACGCCTTTTCCCAGGATGAGCGGCGAGGGAGCATCAGACGTGCCGGACGTCGCCACGAGAATTTCGTTCAGGTCGCGGCGAGGATCAAAACCTGTATTGGAAATGAATGTTTGCAGACCCGCATCATCGCTCTGCATATGAGCCAGCACGTACTGCCCGAATTGGGAGCCCTTGGCGGAGTCGACGCGAATGCCGGAAATGACTTTGGCGTCGGGCATTACAAGACCCAACAAGGTCGGGTCCACCTGGGCTGAGGCCGTGACGGCTACGGCCGTCAATGCAAGAGCGATATTCCGGACGCTGGTCATAACCCCCCCTCGGTGGTACGCGTGCGGGCGATCAAAAGTTCCTCTCTGGTTCGATTATCTTACGGAACACTCGTAGACGGCGATGAAGAAAAGTAGCCGCAAAATGCATCCCACCAATGAAGGCAGGTTCGGAATGCAACTTGGAATGATCGGCTTGGGCCGGATGGGCTCCAATATGGTTCGGCGTATCATGCGGGCCGGGCATGAGTGTGTCGTATATGACGTAAACCCGAGCGCTGTGAACGCTCTGGTCAAAGAAGGAGCTGTCGGCGCCGGATCCCTTGAAGATCTGGTCCTGAGGCTGCAACAGCCCCGACCGGTGTGGCTTATGATTCCTGCCGCTCTGGTCAACGGGCAGATTGAGGCGCTGACGCCGCGCCTTGCGCCCGGCGATATCATCATTGACGGCGGCAACTCTCACTATCATGACGATATCCGGCGCGCAGCCGCTCTCAGACCGAAACAGATCCATTACGTGGACGTCGGCACAAGCGGCGGCGTGTGGGGGCTGAAGCGCGGATATTCCTTGATGATCGGCGGAGACAAGGAAGCGGTGCAGCGCTTGGATCCGATTTTCCGAGCGCTCGCTCCCGGCGTCGAGGCGGCGCCGCGGACTCCAGGGCGCGAAAAAGCCGGCGGGACGGCGGAGTACGGGTACCTTCACTGTGGGCCGAACGGCGCCGGGCACTTCGTGAAGATGGTGCACAACGGAATTGAGTACGGAATGATGGCTGCGCTCGCCGAAGGACTCAACATCCTGCGGCACGCCAACGTGGGATTGGGAAAGCACGAGGTCGACGCCGAGACGACGCCGTTGCGGAACCCCGAATTTTACCAGTTCGAGTTTAATCTCGCCGACGTGGCTGAAGTCTGGCGGCGCGGCAGCGTGATTCAGTCCTGGCTTCTCGACCTGATCGCGACAGCGCTGCTCGAAAGCCCTGAGCTTTCCGAGTTCAGCGGACGCGTCTCCGATTCGGGCGAGGGCCGCTGGACGCTTGCTGCCGCCATCGACGAGGCCGTTCCCGCGCCGGTGTTAAGCGCGGCGCTCTACGACCGGTTCAGTTCGCGCGGCGGCGCTGAGTTCGCCGACAAGGTCCTGTCGGCCATGCGCTTCCAGTTCGGCGGCCATGTTGAAAAACCGGCGCCCGGTTCAGAGCGCAAGCAGTCGCCGGCGACACCTGAACGTGTTCCTACCGCATAGCTCCGGCATCCCCCTCAGGGCAAGTCTGGTGGCGCTCGCAGCCTGCCTGCAGGCGGCCGGGCAGCGCGCGGAGACGCACCTTCCCACGTTTGGCACAACCGTGGTGATCCCGTCCGGCCTGACCGGCAAGATCTATAAAATCCACAAAAATACGAAACGACTGCCGGACTTCGCACGGCTGAAACCGATGGGAACGATCTACACCGATTCGCTAAACGTACCGCCACAGGATTTCAAAGGGGGGTTCCCCGGCGTGACGAAACGATTCGAGTGGTTCGCCATCGATTATAGCGGGAGGTTCTGGATCGAAACCGCCGGGGTGTACAGATTCGCTCTACTGTCAGACGACGGCTCCAGGCTGTATGTCGACGGCCAACTGGTGATTGACAACGATGGCCAGCACCCGCCTGAGGAACGTGAGCAGGCCGTCTATCTCTCGCATGGAGTTCATACGCTCCGCGTCGCCTATTTTCAGGGCCCCCGGTTTCAGGTAGCGCTCGTGCTCCGTATAGCGCGCCCGGAACAACCGTTTGAAATTTTCAGCACGGACGTGTTCCGGCCGCCCCCGGGCCTGGAGAAATGGCCGCCCGAGGCCGGGTCCCATTGAAAAATTGCGATCAGGCCCGGATGTAGGACCCGAGCACGCGCATAAAATCTGCGATCTCTTCCAGATGCGAGAGAGCGTTCCGGACCTTGCCATCATCAACCCGCCCGACCAGGTCGACATAAAACAAATACTCCCACGGACTGCCGCGCAAGGGCCGCGATTCGATCTTGGTCAGATTCAGATCGCGCAGCGCGAAGGCGCTGATTGCGCGGAACAGCGCGCCGGGCACATTGCGGGTCGTGAATACGAGCGAGGTCTTATACTCGCGCGAGGACGGCGTCGCAAGCTTCAGTTTTTTCCTGGCGCCGGTTTTCTCCAGCAAAAAAAACCGCGTGTAATTACGCCGGTCGTCTTCGATCGAGCGTCTGAGGATCCGGCCGCCGTAGATATCGCCAGCCAGCGCCGAGGCGATCGCGCCCGCGTCAGACAGCCTTTCGGCCATGACCATCTTCACGCTGCCAGCCGTGTCGTAGTACGGTACGCGCTCGATGCGCGGATGCCGGGCGAAAAACCGAAGACACTGGTTGAGGGCGACCGGATGGGAAAACACGCGCCGGATGCGACTGAATGGGACGCCCGGAGGCGCAATCAGGTTGTGGACAATGCGGACATTGGTCTCGGCCGTAATGCTGAAGTCGAAATTCAGAAGGTGGTCATAGTTTTCGTGCACGGATCCATGCAGGGTGTTTTCGATGGGGATGACGGCGCCTTCGGCGCGGCCCTGGTCGAGCGCCTGGAACACTTCATCGAAGCGCTGGCAGGGAAGCGGCTCAACCGCGTCGCCGAGCAACTGGCGGATCGCCTGCTGGCTGAATGCGCCGGGCTCACCCTGAAACGCGATTTTCGGAAAACGTTTTTTCATACTGCGCGCCTGCCCGGACTCCCCAAACATTCGAGAGGGCCGTTGAGGCGCGGCGCAGACTGGCCTTTCCGCATGCTACCGGCCGCTCCAGCGGCGCGCGTTTGGATCCGGCGCCCCCAGCAGATCGAGAACGCGGTCCACGCTGTGGTCCACAATGTCTTCGACGGTCTGCGGCTTGTTGTAAAAAGCCGGGACCGGCGGAGCGATGATGGCGCCCATCTCCGCCAGGGCTGTCATGGTCCGCAAATGACCGCAATGCAGCGGCGATTCGCGGACCATCAGAATGAGCTTTCTCCGTTCCTTCAACGTCACGTCGGCAGCCCGCACCAGGAGGTTGGAGGTGATGCCTGCCGCGATGGCGGACATGGAGTGGATGGAGCAGGGCGCAACCACCATGCCGTCCATGGGTTGAGAACCGCTGGCGATGGCGCACCCAATGTCCTCCACAGGGTACCAGTGGTGCGCAAATTGCTTAAAATCAGCGGCGGTTTTTCCCATCTCAAGAAACGCCGTCCGTTCGCCGGCGCGGCTGAGCACGAGATGGATTTCCACGGATGCATTTGCGCGCAATTTTTCGAGGAGTCGCCATCCGTAGACCGAGCCGCTAGCGCCCGTAATCCCGACGATTATTCTCAAATTTCCCTCCGCGCGAAGTCCGTGTTCTGAAATCAGAACAAAATCGCTCATCGCTTGTTGCCGCTCGGAACGCCGGTCGATATAATGCGATCAAAGCGCGTTGAAGGGCGTTCACTTCATGGCTAATCCGATATCGGGCCGGTCGGACCTGCCGGGCAAAGACATTATGACGGAAGATGCCGGCCAGAAGCTCAAGCGCGCGCGCGAACGTCTGAATTTGCGGTATCGCGACGTCGAAGAGGCGAGCTTGAAGATCGCGGCGCGGCACAAAAACGATGAATTTGCGATCGCCTTGAGCCGTTTGGCCGATATCGAGAACAAGGGAACGGTTCCCTCCGTCTATCGGCTGTACTCGCTGTGCGCCATTTACCGTCTGGACATCGGTGAAGTTCTCGAATGGTACGGCATTGATCTCGGCGCGATCGGAGCGGATGCCAACGTCGTCGAAATCGAGCGCACGCACGCCATCGGATTCGAACCGGAACAGCGCGGCGAGGCGCTTCTTCCCCTTGCTCTCGATCCGGGCATCGACCTGAAGCGCACCACCTTTCTGAGCCGAATGATCCAGCGCTGGGGCAAGCTCCCGTTGATGCTGCTGAACGGCCTGGATGTGAAAGGGCGGCGTTATGCGTTTATCGGAACAGAGGACTGGTCGATGTATCCAATCCTCCAGCCCGGCTCGCTGATTCTCATTGACGAGGGGCGCCGCAAAATCGCGACCGGCGGATGGACCACCGAATTTGAGCGCCCCATCTACTTTCTCGAGCACCGCTCCGGATATTCCTGCGGCTGGTGCAGCCTTTCGGGCGATCACCTGATTGTGCAATCCCACCCGGCTTCGCAGTGCAGCCCGGAAGTGTACTCGTACCCGGATGAAATCGACGTCGTGGGCCAGGTCACCGGAGTCGCTATGCTGCTTGATCCGGGTCGGCGACGCCGTATTCGTTCCTGAGCAGCGCAAGCAGCGCTTCGAAATCGGCGAGGTATAGATCCACCTCCGCCTTGGTGGCCGACGAAGGAATCAGGTTGCGGTACGGCGTCAGCCGCGACCAGGTCTCAATGATCATGCGCTTGTTGTCCAGCAGCGCCGAAAGATAGAGGTCAAGATCGGCTTTTTGTTGCTCCAGATTAAAACACAGCCATTCGGAAAACGTCTGGGCATGACTGGAGCGCAGCGCGCGGTCCGCTTCGGCTTCCCCAAACACCAGCGCCAGACCGGCATGCTCGAACCGTCCGGTATTTGGATCGCGCAGTGAGGCCAGATACACCAGCCGTCCAAAAACGGCCGGTATTTGAGAAAGCGTATTGCGCCAAAGATCCGATGCGGCGCCACGTTCCAACCCCGCGCGGCTTCTCAGGCTCTTCATAGAGTCTCTGGAGACCTCACTAAACAGTAAACCACAAAACAAGACGTCTGCCGCATGAAATTGAGGCCGTCGGGCACTTTTCCCAGCTTGTTCTGATTTGCGAAAACTTATCGGCAACAGCCTTGACCGGCTGCAACTGCCAGTATGCTAGGCAACGTACAGCGATTTCAAATTCAATAAGAGGAGTTTTTCCCCATGATGAAGCGACTTTTCTTTGTAGTGTTCCTGGCTCTCCAGGCCGCCGCGGTGACCGGAATCGGCTCGCCGCATCTGCCCTGGCCGACTTGTGGCGAGTGCCCAAACCTCCGCTAGATGCGCGCATTTTCGTCAGGCTCAAGCCCGGCCGGTGCTAGAATCGGGAAGAGACCTGACGAATGCCCATCTTACTGAGCGGTCTCGAGCGGGCGCTGGTCATAGCCGTCCCGATCGCCGCGGGCGCTCTGATATGGCGTCTGTGGCGCCAACGCCTCGCCGGGCGCTATCGGTATTTTACGGCCTATCTGTTGTATATCCTTGCAGCGCCGTGTATTGTTCCGTTTCTTGACCGTGATTCGTATGCCTACTTCGTGACATTTGCCTGCATCGAAACAGTGGGGTGGGTGATGCAAATGCTCGTGGTTTTTGAGCTATTTGCGCTGCTGTTCCGAAAATACCCCGGGGTCGGCGCTGCAGGGCGTGATTTTATGAAAATCGCCTTCGCCTTAGCCGTGCTCATCACCATACTGCTGGCCGTCCTCAACCATCAAAGCGGTCCCGGCAAGCATCCCGCCGTCGAAGCTTTTTTTCTGGTCTCACGCGTCGTAACGTCGCTCATCCTCGCCTTTATCGCGCTGATGATCGGATTCCTGATGTGGTTTCCCTTGCCGTTGAACCGCAATACGTTGTCATACCTGGGCGGATACTCGGTCTATTTCCTGGGTCTGGGCATCACCCAGTTTGCCGGCAATATGCTGGGACCCGATGCGTATCGCTGGTTGAGCGCTGTCGAGTTCCTGATCGCTTTCGCCTGCCTCGTCTTCTGGAACCTCGTTTTGACGCGCTCAGGCGAGGAATCGGCCCTTACGGTCAGCCGTCACTGGGATCCGGCGGATGAGAGCCGACTGCTGCGCCAGCTTGAATCCATCAACGCCAGCCTTGTGCGCGCGAGGAAATAGCCAAAAGATTTTGCTAGGTTTGTTCCCGCCCCGTGTTAAATACTAAGAATGGGAATTGCACTTTTCCCAAATCTTCGGTATTCTGTCACAGAATACGGCAGGGAGGGGTACGCCAAATGCAGAGCCAGTTTCTCATCCTGTTAGTCGGTCTGATCGCGACCGGTATTTTCGCAGTCTTAATCGCGCGGTTGGCAAAGCAGTCCCGCGTCGGCCCCATCCAGCCCGAATTCATCGATTCCTTCTCCATCAGCCGGTACCGGCCCATGGAGCGTTTGCTTTCGGAGGCGGACTACAGGTTCCTCGCTTCACAGCCGGGGTATCATCCCTCCGTATCCCGGAAGTTGCGCGTCCGCCGCAGAAAGGTTTTCCGCGCCTACCTGGCGGCGATATCCCGCGATTTTGAACGCCTCTACGCGACGGGAAAGCAAGTGGCCGTATATTCGGAGCATGACCGCGCGGATTTCATCGCCTTGCTCGTGCGGCAGAAAGTGCTGTTCGAGCTGGCCTTGATGCTGGCGTACGCGAGACTGGCCCTGAGCTCAGCCGGAATCGGCACAGTCAACGTCCGCGGGCTGCTCGAAGCATTGGATCAGATTTCAGACCAGGTTCGGCATTTCCGCCCGGCATCCGCCCCTCTGGCCTGAGCCGCGGCTACAGAAGTTTCAGAAGCGCTCTGGCCTCGCCGAGACGTTCAAACTGTTTCTCGGCTTCCTTGAACTCTGGAGTGTGCACGCGCCTCCGCGCTCCGCAATGCTCAGCGGGATGCCGCAGGTGCAGCATTTCGTGGAACAGCACATATTCCACGGCAAGCCGGGGAACGCTGGCGCTGTCCAGCAGACTGCTCAGCACGATCGTATGGTGCGAAGGATCGTAGTGGCCAAGCGTCGCCTTTGACGGCTTTAAGCTCCACCCCAAGGCGGGACGGGACATGAGGCCATAAAAATATTTGAAATTTAACTCCTCGAAGATCTGTTCCAGATCGTAGTGGCGGCCTTTGGCGCTCCGCACCAGTTTGCGCCCGCGCTCCCGCCGCACCAGGTGCACGCGGTTTCGCACATCGCGCCGGTTGAGGTAACGGCGATAGCGGTGCGCGTACTCTGGCGGCGCCGGCTTGGAGAACAGCTTGCTCAGAAGAATATAGGCCAGGGCTTCAATCACGGGAGCAGGCGCGCCGTCGAGAATATCCGTGATTTTCACCTCAATACAATCATTCTTCCAACGAATGAAAGAATTAGCATTCGCAAATTTTAAAAAACGGACTTTGAATTTTGGGGGCGTCGTCCGCGGTTTTAACGCCTTGAACACGCGGTAGTAAATCTCTTCGGGCGTTTCAAACAGCAGGGTCGATTCCAGGTGAGTTGCAGTCACTGTCAAATCGCGCATTGCGGACCCGCGCCGCCGCGGCCAATTCCGCCATTCCGCTTCCCGTTTCGCAGCGTCGCGCAGGCCATATGTCTGGCGTCGTTTTTTTCAGAATACTGCAAAATTGGAGTAGCATGGACCTTCTGGAGCCCGAACCATGAAAACAATGCACAGAGCCGCTGCGCCCCTGCTGGCACTCGCCGCTTTGCTTCCCGCGCAGGACGCGTTCCAGCTCAGAGATGGCGACCGGGTGGTGTTTTATGGCGATAGCATCACAGACCAGAGGCTCTATACAACCTTTGTCGAGACCTATGCGCTTACCCGCTTTCCGGATCGGCGGATTGCTTTCATTCACTCCGGCTGGGGCGGCGACCGGGTCACTGGCGGGGGCGGGGGCGGCGTCAGCCTCCGGCTGGCGCGCGATGTTGTCGCGCACCGCCCCACCGTGGTCACCATCATGCTCGGCATGAACGACGGCCGCTACCGCGCCTTCGACCAGCAGATTTTCGACATTTACTCTAACGGCTACCGCCAGATGATCAGGCGCCTGAAGGCGGATCTGCCGGGAGTCCGCATTACGGTGATTCAGCCTTCGCCGTATGACGACGTCACCCGGCCGCCCACTTTCGACGGCGGCTACAACGCCGTGCTGCTGCGGTATTCACAATTTGTGAAGGAGCTCGCAGCCTCCGAGCAGTTGCTCACTGCGGATCTGAACAACCCCGTTGTGAACATGCTGCGGCGCGCGAATACGGCCGACCCGGAGCTGGCCAAGAAAATTATTCCGGACCGCGTGCACCCGGCGGCGCCGGGTCATCTGATCATGGCCGAGTCGCTATTAAAGGCCTGGGGCGCGCCAGCCGTCGTGACAAGCGTAACCATCGATCGAGCCGCGCAAAAGTGGGAGGCGGCAAACGCCGTCCTTGCCGACGTTCGTTTTGGACCGGTTCTTTCCTGGACGGAAACGGATCGCGCCTTGCCCATGGCGATTGATGCCGACGAACCGGTCATGGGTCTCGTCGTGCGCTCCTCCGACTTTATGGAAGCGATGAATCGCGAAATGCTGAAAGTGACCGGGCTCAGCGAAGGCACGTATTCGCTCCGTATCGACGGCGAGGAGACGGGCGCCTTCACCGCCCAGGATTTACGGTCCGGCGTGAATCTGGCGGCCTTCAAAACTCCGATGTGGGCGCAGGCGCACCGCGTACATGCGCTCACGCTCGCGCACAACAACATCCACTTCGCCCGCTGGCGCTCCGTGCAGGTCCCCTTGGAGATTGAAAACGACTTGAACCTGCAACCGGCGCTGGACGCATTGGATGCGCTCGAGGCGGAACTCGTTCAGAGGCAGCGGGCGGCGGCGCAACCGGTCGCGCACCGGTTTGAGCTCTTGCCCGGCGATTCCGCGTTTCGCCCGATCTTCAATGGAACGGACCTCGCCGGCTGGCATATCAGCCAGGTCAACCACCATGGCAGCACCCAAGCATGGCGCGCCGCGAATGGGATGATCACCGGATCCCAGGACCGCCCGGGCAATGGAGGCATTCTGCTCACCGATCGCAAGTACCGCAATTTCGAGGTGTCGCTCGACATCAACCCGGACTACGGCTGTGACAGCGGTCTGTTCCTGCGCTCCAACGAGAAGGGCGAAGCCTATCAGATCCTGCTCGATTATCTGGATGGCGGCGCGATTGGCGGAATTTACGGAGAGGGCCTGAAGGACGTGAAGGGCTATATCCCCAACTGGCGCCCGGTCTGGAAACCAAACCAGTGGAACCATCTTGTGGCTCGTATTGAGGGCGACGTTCCGCATATACAGGTATGGCTGAACGGCGCCAGGATCACGGACTGGAGGGATACGCAAAATCATCTGCCCGGCGGCGCCCTGGACGGGATGATTGCGCTCCAGGTGCATGGCGGGAACCGCTGGATTCCCGGCGGACTCCACCGCTTCCGGAATATAGCCGTACGCGAATTGCCGTAGCGTCAGACCGGCGGAGTGGGATCCTCGTATCCCGATAACCCCTCGCCGGACCGCGCCGGGTCATAATCGGGGTTGCTGAGCGGCATCGCGGCATTCACCGAATTTCGCCACTCTTTCAACATCGCGGCCAGCCGGCGCGTGCGCCCGGGCTCGCGGCGCACCAGATTTCTGGTCTCCCCAGGATCATCGCGCAAGTGAAACAGCTCCAGACGGCCGTCCTCATAAAACTCGATGAGCTTCCAGTCTCCGAGCCGTACCGCGCCAGACGGTCTGCCGCCCTGATCGCTATAGTGCGGATAATGCCAAAACAGGGGGCGCTCGGCCGCCTTCGCCCCGCGCAGAACCGGCTGGAGATCGATCCCATCGGTTAAAGGAGCGGAGATTCCAGCCGCGTTGGACAAGGTCACAAAGAAATCCACGCTGCTGACGGGGTCGTCGATCACCGCCCCCGGCCGCGTCACTTGCGGCCAGCGGATCATCAGCGGCTCGCGGATGCCGCCTTCATAGAGATGCCCTTTCCCCGCACGAAGCGGGTGGTTGTTCGTAATCGGCCGCAACTGGCGATTCTGCATACGAACCCCGCCGTTATCAGAGAAAAACACCACGATGGTGCGCTCCGCCAGCCCGAGCCGGTCGAGCGCGCGCAGAAGCTGGCCCATCGAATCGTCGGCGCTTTCCACCATCGCGCAATAAACGGGATTCACGTCGCCGGTGTTGCGCCGTTCGTATTTCGCAATCAACTGCTTGCGCGCGGCCAAAGGCAAGTGCACGGTGAAGTGCGCTTGGTACAGAAAAAACGGCTGGGAGCGGTTCGCCTCCATAAAGCGAATGCCCTCATTCGTCAGACGCTCCGTCAGGAACTCGCCGGGCGCAAGCTGCAGGTTCGGCAGCTCGAGAGGTCCGAAATAGGTTGGCGGATGGCCAGCCGCGCTTCCTCCGATGTTCAAATCGAAGCCGCGATCTGTGGGCAGATGTCCGGCGCCGCCCAAATGCCACTTTCCGATCGCGGCGCTGCGGTAACCAGCGGGTCGCAGGACTTCCGCAAGCGTCTTGTATTCAAGCGGGAGATATTGATTGAACTCGGGGCGCCGCAATTTCGACCACGGCCACGGCTCTCGTCCAGGGATCCAGTCAGTGAGATGCAACCGCGCCGGGTATTGACCCGTGAGAATGCTGGCCCGCGTCGGCGAGCACACCGGGCAGGCGGCGTACGCGTTGGTAAAGCGAACGCTTTCGGATGCGAATCGCGTTAGATTGGGCGTGTCGATGAACGCGTTGCCGTATGGCGCCAGGTCGCTCCATCCGAGGTCATCCATCAAAACGAACAGAACATTCCAACGCTGCGGCGGCGCCAAAGCGCCGCCAGCCATCCTCTTCAAAAATGCCCGCCGGTCAATCGCTGCGGTCATGAACTCCTGTTGCAATGCTACAATCTACCGCATCGGCGCGCGCCGCAAGATCTGCATGTGCGTGATAATGGCCGCCGCGATGGCGTCCGCCGCCGCATCGCAGGCGTCGCCGGGCCTGACCGTAAAAAATGGCGTTCTCCTGAAAAACGGCCGAGCATACCGGGGCATCGGCGTCAACTACTTCGACGTCTTCTATCGCCTCCTCAAAAATCCCGATGACGGCGGTTTTCACGAGGATTTCAGGCGGCTGCGGCAACGCGGCATACCGTTTGTGCGATTCGCCGCCAACGGATTTTGGCCGGTGGATAATGAACTCTACTTTCGGGATAAGAGCGCGTACTTTCGACTGCTCGATTCCGTAATTAACGCGGCCGAGCAAACTGGCATCGGCCTGGTCCCCAGCCTTTTCTGGAACTGGTCCACGGTTCCCGACTTAATGCATGAGCCTTTGAGCGCTTGGGGAGACCGCCGGAGCCGGACGCACCGCTTCCTGCGCGAGTACACGAGCGAGATAGTGAGCCGCTATCGCCGCTCGACGGCCATCTGGATGTGGGAGTTCGGCAACGAGTACGACGACCAGATCGACTTTCCGGAAAACGCCCGGCCCCGGGCGCCAGTAGTCCCCGAACTGGGCACGCCCGCGTCGCGGTCCCAGAAGGATGACCTCACGCTTGAGTCGCTCCTGACCGCATTTCGCGAATTCGTCAGAACAGTGCGCAAACTTGACCGCGACCG
>Ga0070740_10000900_pt1 | contig 47967 bp, 45 predicted proteins | sample Coa_R2_FD_67286 | JGI IMG/M metagenome (GOLD analysis project Ga0070740, IMG submission 67286) | Surface soil microbial communities from Centralia Pennsylvania, which are recovering from an underground coalmine fire - Coalmine... | ecosystem: Environmental > Terrestrial > Soil > Unclassified ... | reverse complement strand
ACGGCGCTACACTATCCACTGCCTTTACTCCAGCAACATTTGCAGTTACTGCTGGACAGCAATATACAATAGAAGTACAGGACTATGGCAATTATCACTTTGACCATTGGGCAGACAATGGCAGTACAAATAGAGACAGGACAGTTACTGCAGGAAGCGGCGGCACGACGCTCACAGCAGTATATGCAAGCTCAGGTTCAGGTTCAAACCCGGGCCCCAGTCCAATTACAAATCCACCAGCTGCCCAATCAACGATCAGCGTTACAACCACAGACTATAGCGGAAACCCAATCACTGGTTACTATACTACACTCTGGCAGAATGGACAGCAGATACAATCAGGATTCTCACCACAGACATTCACTGTCAGCAATGGCCAAACCTATCAGGTAGCAGTATCAGACTATGGCAACTTCGTCTTTGACCACTGGTCTGATGGTACAACAAATAGGTTCCATACAGTGACAACTGGTAGCGGCACGACAACTAACTTGGTGGCAATATACAGAACTGGCTAGGCTACGTTTTGTGCCACCACTTCCCTTTTGTTTTGTATTCTATCTTGCTAGAGACAAGAAAATTCAACTCAATTCAATCTTCGCTCTTCCATTATTACGCGTTTGTTAATTCTTTTTGAAATGCATTAAAAAGTCGAAATATTAGCCGAATAGTTGTAACAGACAGACTAGGCCAAGCAGGTAAATGAAGGCAGATCTGGTTCCCATCCAAATACTTATATGAGTTAAACCCGACATCTCTGCACACTTGGCCCAGGAAGTCATGATGGTAGAAGATCGCAGAAATTCACTGCTAAATAGACGCGAAATCAGGGCAGTATTCAGAGGAGAGGCCGGCAAACTAAAGAGGACTGATGCGACGGGCAAGATTGCAGATCAGCTGAATATTGACAAGAAAAATATCATCCCTATTTCGCTAAAGTGCGAGACTGGCAAGACGGATATACATGCTACCTTTTATGTCTACGACGACCCCGAGGAAGCCAAGAAGCAGCTTCCGCGCTATAGGCTTTTGCGAACGCTTCCAAAAGAAGAAAGAAAAAAGTTGCTCGGAGATGAAAAGGCTGCAAAGCTCAAGGCCAAGCAGGCTGCTGCAGCTGAAAAGGGCGGAGGAGCCGCTGGAGGAAAGAAGTAAGAGTGGCAGATAAGAAGCAAAAAGGAGAAGTAGCCATTTACAAGTTCTACAAGGTAGAGGGCGACAAGGTTTCTCGATCAAGGCGTGATTGCCCAAGGTGCGGCAAGGGCACATTCATGGCAGAACACAAAGATAGACATACGTGCGGCAAGTGTGGCTTTACAGAGTTTACTCATAAAGAAACAAAAAAAGTCAAAAAATAGCTTCATAACGGCAGCTTCCTATTTCATTTAACACTGCAAGTTGTGACTTCAGTATGCAAATACATCTTTTGGCTATACCACAGCCACTTAGCTTGCTTTAGGAGTCTTTTTTGATTCCTATAACGTAACGATGCATACAATGGTCAACTATGAGGTCTCTGCGGCAATATTTATTTGGTTTTTGAGTGCTCTGGCAACGGATGGCGCAAGCACAGGGTAAAAGGATTCCATATGCCTTTTTGATTTTGCTAGCTTCCTGACATTCTCAACTGACCCTTGACCCAAGTATCCACAGAGGAATTCTTTGGCTATCATCATAGCTGCACTGACATTGGTGGTCCCTTTGAGTGCCCAACCCAGAAACTGTGCAAGGTCCCAGAGCTGGTCACCGGCTTTGAAAATAAATTGCTCCAGATCAGTAAAGTAGAGATTACCATCAGTTTGCCTGGCTATGATATTTTTTGGCTTTATATTTCCAAAACTCGATCCAGCACTATGGACTGTGGCGATCTGCTTACCAGCAACTCTAATTGCCACATCTAACATCTCTCCTCCTCCCGCTACTCTGGTTGCTGTCTTTGCTTTTATATGACTCTTGATAATATCTGCAAGGGTTTTTCCTTCGATAAACTCGGTTACAAGAAGCCTTCTGTCTAGCACGACGCATTCGACAACAGGAGAGCAGAGGCCTAGAGTTCTGACATAACGTAGTGCCTTGTATTCGCAGCCCAGTCTGAAGAGTGGATCGACTCTGAACCTTTTTACGGGCGAAGTCCAGATATTCAGCGCAGCCCACTTTATGGACTTTGACTTGGCAAGTTCCTTTACAACTATTCTTTTCTCTTTGTCCTTGCCAGCTTCTCTATCAACAATTCTAATAAGCGAAGTTTTGCTGTTCAAGTTTCCAAGCCTCTGTTTTGTGATATCATACCTTGCAAAACCAATTGACTCAGCCAGCACATCTAGCCATTTTTCTGATACTCTATGCGATTTCTTTGATGCCTCAAAGATCAGCATTCCCTCTGAAAGTTTTAGATAAGTTGCATCAGGATGAGATATAAATTCAGGAAGTTTGGGTGTTGCATGGTGGTGCCGCATCAGCTTAGACTGAGCCTCCTTTAGAGCAAGATGAAATGCATGTCTGCCAGCATAGGTATGCACCAGGTACGAGCTGAATTCCTGAAGTCGTTTTGTAAGCCTCAAATAGGCTTCGCCTCTGTTGCCTGTGGCAACGCGCTTTTCAGATATCTTTAGCAGCTTGCCCTTGATTTCAAAGAGATGGTCGTCCTGTCTTATTATATCATTCAAGGCTCGCCTGTATCCGTCAAGGGCAAATTCGATGTTCTGCTCAGCACGACTGCCTGTGTAGGTTCTATAATAACTATAGATTGCGTTTGGATACAGAGCGCTCCGGCGCCTTATCTTTGCAAACATCACAAATTCCAAGGGAAACATGATCTCTGTGCTTAGCACATTTGTTGATTGTATCAGCTGGTTAATTTCTTCAAGGATTACTCTCCTTTTGTAAACCTGCTCTATTTTGTTGAAAAAATCTTGGTTTTCAATTGGCTCATAGATATGCAAGAGCCTCCCTACTACAAACTCGCCAAGGTATCCTTCAGAGGCATCTTTTTCAAGCAGCTGCCTGTCTACTACCAAAGCCGAGATGTCAATTGCAGATTCTCGTTTTTCACCTTTCTCTGTATGATCCTTTATTCCATGACCTTCTTCTCTGGAGTAAACATACTTTAATGCAAAAGGATAGTTCTGCAGTACAACAATAATATCAAAGTCACTTTCTGAGCGCGCGTAGCCGGCAACTTGGGAGCCATACAGGCATATGCCAACAACTGACCGGCCTTTGGCTATTTGGGAAACGAATCTTCTTATTGTGGCCAGCTGCCAGCTGGGAATGCTCCAGCTATTGCTGCACATCGCCACTCATACTGGTGTTGTTGTCGCTAATAATGCTATTATCTGCAGCATCTGCACCAGATGATTCTTTTTTTTCGTTTATACGCCTGCGGACCTTGGCATTTTCGAATTTAGCTATCTTTTCGCTTATCTCCGGATCCACTTTGAGTTTGGCCATTGCTTCAAATGGTATTTTGATTACATTTGCATCAATAGGAACACTTGTTGTTGGGAGCCCTTTATCCATCCATTCCTTTATGGCTTTATCTTCAAGCCTCATATCCCTAAAGCCTTCGGGAAAACGAGTAGTGATGTGCCTTACCAAAGTAGGGTCTGACCTGAAAACTGCCCTTGCTTCTACAAGCCTTCCCCCGTCAGCATAAGTTCCTTCAAACAAAGTGCCAGAGATTTCATCAGATATAATATTCATCTTTGTTACCCTGCCTACAAGCTCCAGATAGTGCATAAATTCATGTGCCAGGATGGCATGCAGCGTACCCTTGAGTGAATATGCCACAAGCGGAGCAGTAATCTGTACAACGACGTGAAGCATACCGTCTTCGCCGATTGCCGGGATAGTTCTTGCAAAGAATATACCAAGCTGCGTAAATTCTGCTTGTGATGTAGAGACGACAAGGCTTGGCTCTATGTAGTAATATGGATATTTTATGCCAGATGCCTTTTCTACTCGGGCGACACCTTCAGTCACAAGATGAAACCGGTCAACAATAGTCTGATATACTTTGGGCGGCAACAGACCAGCCTTGCCCGCATCATGCACTTTTCGCAGGGGATCAAAGCTCATCATTTTTATGGTTCAACCCACCCTGCCTTGTAGAGTAACATCAATTCAGTTGTGACTGTTGACACAGCACAATAGTGCAACAAAAATGTTACTGATTATCCAATCTAATCCAATCGATCGGCCAATACTGAGCGTCACATAATTATTACATCAAGGACATCAAAGAGAATGCAATCGCATTTTGCACCCACAAGCTCAGACACACTAGGCTTTGCATACTCGTTGCCACCTACAAACTGCTTTATTGTAAGGCCACCGTCTGCAGTTATTGTAAAAATCAGTTGCCCCGGTCCAGCGCGCCTGACAGCATTGCATGAGTATATTTTTTTCTCGATTACCTTCGACTTGCTTTCAAGCCTGATAGTCGAGCCGGCTAGTGCACGAATATTTGCTATATCTTGACGGGTAATGTCCTTGTCGCATCTTATCAATATCCTAGTCTTTGTGGTAAATACAGGCATTGAATCTGGCAGCCCAGCGACTTGTTCAATTGTTGCTCTGATTCCCCGGCTGACAATTTTTCTCTGTCCTTTTGCAATGCTTCTTCTCTGCGGGTTGAAGACGCGGACATAGAACGGTCTGCCTGAACCAAGTACAAGGCTGGACTGATCCTCCCCGCCTACCCAAGAGAATTTTGCTGACTGGCCCTTTAAAAGAGAAATCAGTTTTCTGGCGATAATCCCCTCGATACTATCACCACCTGAGTAGCCAGAACCGCCACACTTGTCGCAGCCGGCACCTTGGCAATGTTCACACCTTTCCTGCCTCTGCGGCAGATTCCTTGTCGTTTTTTTGTATCTGCCAGAGAAGGCCAATGGCCTAGATTTGACCGCCACATCAACATCGCCGCCGCTGGAAATGGCGAGGCCGATTGTTATATCTGGTGTCAGGTAATCGACTTTTTTGCCTATTACTGTTGCAAGCCTGCTGCCAAGCTCTCTTGTAAGGTGGCTTTTTATACTCTCCTTTCCCCGGATTTTGAATCTGGCCCTCAGGCTGTCTTCTCGCTCAAAGAACTTTGCAGGCAGGGTGGCACCTATCAGGAAGGTCTCAAACTCGTAATCCTTTATGTGCTCAAGAATAGTTTGCACAATAGTATCGATTCTGTTCATGATACCGGAGCACACATAGCAGTCTGCAGGCTTGACAGCATCAAGGGAGATTTCCTGCTGGATATGTGACAAGGTAGATTCTGCCAGGCCTTCCCGTCTTCTTCCCTTTTTTGCCCCAGCCCTTCTAATACCTGCCAGATTGTCAGTCTTTATGCCTGTCTGTCTCTCAAAGCATAGAGGGCAGAGTTTGTAGTTGTAGTTGTAGTTGCTCAACTTCACAGGCAAGCTGCTTCTGCAGGAGCCATCAGCCAATGCCGAACCTCCTCAAAAGTCCCTGCATCTGCCTCCCCTTTGCCTGTTTCATCATAGTTTTGGAATTATTGTATTGTTTTATCAGATCCTTTACTTCATGATCTGAAGCGCCTGAGCCCCTTGCTATCCTTTTTCGTCTTGAATCATTGATAATATCGGGATTTCTTTTTTCATCTTTGGTCATTGATTGGATTATAAACCGCCACTTTTCCATCTTGCCCTCAAGAGCCTCAAGCTGGTCGTCTTTTACCATTCCGGAAAGGCCCGGAAGGTTTTCTATTACGTTTCTAAAGCCCATCTTGCCAACATTTTCCATCTGGACATAAAAGTCCTCAATGGTCATTTTGCCGCTCAGCACTCTCTTGGCCTGATCCTCGTCTGCCTGCAATTCCAAGCCTCTGGCCATATCAAGCAGGGCCTTGATATCGCCCATGCCAAGGAGCCTGCCCACAAACCGCGTCGGCGAAAACTGCTCCAAGTCGTCGATGCGCTCGCCGGTTCCAATGAACATGACCTTGGCACCTGTTGCAGATGATGCAGCCAGTGCGCCGCCACCTTTCGCTGTGCCATCAAGCTTTGTTATGACTATACCTCCTACAGGAGCTGCCTCATGGAATGCCTTGGCCTGGGCATAAGCCTGTTGCCCTATTGTCCCGTCTATCACCAGAAGGACAAGATCAGGTGTAGCCACCTTGTACATTTCGTTCATTTCAGCAAGCAGCCCTGTTTCTTCTTTGTGCCTGCCGGCTGTATCTATTATGACGACATCCAGATTCTGTGGGCCAAAATAGCCAAGGCCGTTTTTTGCTATCCCGACTGCATCCTTGCCTCCTTCTTCGCCGTAAACCTCAACATTCATCTTGCTGCAGTTCATCTTGAGCTGGGTTAGGGCGCCTGGCCTGTATGTGTCTGCGCCTATTACCCCAACTCTGTACCCATGTTTTGTAAGCCACCTTGCAAGCTTTGAGGTGACTGTTGTCTTGCCACTTCCCTGAATTCCTAGCATCAGCACGACATTTTGTTTGCCGGGTTTGAAAAATGAGGCGACTCCTGATTGCTGCTCTTCCATATGCATTTTGTCGAGGCTTTTTATCGCCTCGCCTGTGTATCCTAACAGCCTTGCAAGTTCGCCGTAAAGTATCGTTATGATGTGATCTTTTCTTGATAGGCCCTTTGGGGGCTGCTCCTTCAGAGCGCGCTCTTTGAGATTGGTAGTAATGGAAAGTACAAGCTTTACGTTAACATCTGATAAGAGCAGGGCTCTCTGGACATCTCTACAGAGAGAGTCGATAAGCTCTTCGTTTACGTCAGATGCGCCGACTATTTTCTTCAGTGCGCTGCGAAGGTTATCTCGTAAATTATCAAACATATTCGCCTTCTTCTCTCCCTCTCCTCTTTCTTAATCCAAGACTACTTTTGTAATAGGGAGACTTCTAATATTTCAAATATTCCCCTCTGGCCATCCCAGTGGATGTTTGATTTCTTGATTTCCATCCTTTTTTTGAATAGTGGGCAGTCAATAACCAAGGTCTCAGCCTCTCCTCCTTCAAAGGTCAGATTAAAGCCATATTTTTTGCTCAGAAATGCAAGCTTTTGTATAGAGTCTTTGTCCAGCTGCCTGCCGAGCCATTCTTTGCCAAGGCCCATGGCAGACACCCCTACGATGATAGCATTAAATTCACTCTGAATAATTTCATTCATATATGGCAGTGGGTCTGCATGCCAGAGCGGTGCAATTGCGGCCAGATCGTGTCTGTTGCAGATAAGGTCAAATGCCTGCTTCTGAAACATGCTGGATATGCCTCCATGAACTATGCCTTCTATACCAAAAAGCGATCTGGCTTGAAGTATTGCCTCTTCTAGCCCTTTTACCTCATCCTCTTTGCTGGTCCCTTTCACTTCAAACCCAAGCAGCGGGATCTGCATAGCATCGGCAAGGTACTCGGTTATTCTGCTATTTGGGTAATGAAATAGAAGGCTGTCGTCAGCAAGCGGGTGCATTGTAACGAGGCACTCTACAGTATGGCCCTTCTGCTGTGCCTTAAATATTGAAAAAGTACTGTCCTTGCCGCCAGAATACAGTGAAGCCAGTTTCATGTAAAGCCGCCCACGTCTCTATCAGCTACTCAATATTAATTACACTATTGTATGCTCTACAACTGGCTGATGGTATCATCTACTTGCTTGCATCAATATATCGCTCCTTTATTCAAAGATCTCGTACCAGGAGGCGGCTCGGATAGATCAATATTGTTTATATCTTGAGGCCCTGCAATTCATGTGGCGATTGAACAGCATTGAGTAGCCTGCTTGAAGTAAGAGATGTCAAGAAATACTTTGCTGTCAAGAGAAGCTTTCGCCAGATCTTTCGCCGCGCACAAAATCATTATGTCAAGGCGGTAGACGGCGTCAGCTTTTCTGTTGAGCGAGGCAAGGTACTGGTCATAGCAGGCGAATCCGGCTCAGGCAAGACCACACTGGCCAGGATTGCAATGAAGGCAATCGAGCCTGACAGCGGAACTATAATCTTCGAAGGGCAGGATGTAACAGAGTATTCAGGTGAGCGACTAAAGCACTTCCGCTCCCGCGTGCAGATGGTATACCAAGACCCTTATTCGTCCCTTGACCCCAGGATGAGGATTCTCGATATAGTGAGGGAACCCCTTGACATACATGACAGAGCAAGCTCAAAGAGCGAAAGAACAGACAAGGCGATAAGGGCTTTACAAGATGTAAGGTTGGAGCCGGCTGAGATCGCTTCAAGGTATCCTCACGCGCTTTCTGGCGGGCAGAGACAGAGGGTCGCACTTGCGCGGGCTCTTGTCCTGCGTCCTGCGCTAATAGTCGCTGATGAGCCCGTTTCAATGCTTGACGTTTCTGTCAGGGCAGAGATTCTGGAGCTCATGCGAGACCTAAAGGAAAGATTCCAGATATCATTTGTTTACATTACTCACGATCTTTCTACCGCCAGGTACATCGGCGATAACATTGCAATAATGTATTCAGGTAAAATAGTAGAGCAGGGACCAATAGATGATGTTCTGCTGGACCCGCTTCACCCATATACACAAGCGTTGATTGACGCAATATCAGAGCCAAACCCAGACAACCTCCATGTTGAGAAAAAGATCAGAATAAAGGGCTTTAGTTCAGAGGGAGCAGACGAGGGGGATGATGACATCAGAGGTGGCATAACGGATCAGATTACAGGATGCCAGTTTTACAATCGCTGTCTGTATTCTATGCCAGCCTGCAAAGCCAAGGAACCTGCACTTTTGGCTGTAAAAAATGGTCACTCCGTATCCTGTTTTCTTTACACACAGACCAGCACCGTTGGGTCAGAAGAGCGCACTGGCTAAATTTGAAACGAACAGTGAATATGTGTACCATACTGTACTGTTGCAGATAACCAAAATAGTTTTATCTTTCCCGTCTGCCTTTACCGTGAATGCAAAAAAAGCTCATAGCGGCCATAGCGGCTGCAGCTCTTTTATTGGTATCTAGCTTTGCTGTAAGCCCACATGCATTGGCCCAGTCAAGCGTAAAAGGACCCTACGTTGACCAAGTAAAGTTTATCCGCTATCTTGACGAAAATGTCGCACTCGGGGAGGTTAAAGCCGGCAATCTTGATTCGTATTTTTACCGCATACTACCTGAATCAGTTCCAGATATCAAAAACGACTCTAAGCTGAAAATTTACGATAGAGAAGCAGGATCCTATGGCCTTTTGCTAAACCCTGCCCCGCCAAGGAGCAACCAGACTGGCACTCTAAACCCGTTTGAATTTAGGCAGGTAAGGTATGCAATGAATTACTTGGTTGACAGGGACTTTGTGGTTAATGAGATTTTGAAGGGCTTTGGCACTCCCATGGTCGATCCATTTGGAATATACTCGCCGGAATACCTCAATATCATCAATACAGTCGAATCATTTGGTTTTAGAAATGATCCTGCGCTTGCCGACAAATTGATAACTGAAACTCTGACTGGCGCCGGAGCAACCAAAGAAAATGGCGAATGGATGTACAAAGGAAATCCAATTACGATAAAAATTCTGATAAGAAACGATGATCCAAAGAGAAGCCAGATAGGAGAGTCGCTTTCGTCGAGCCTCGAAAGCCTTGGGTTTGTCGTGCAGAAAAGCTACGGCGACCTGAGCCAGGCAAGCAATGTAGTATACGGATCTGACCCGCAGGATATGCAGTGGCAGATATACACCGAAGGGTACGCTGGGACATCTGAATTTGTAAAATACAACCCAGTCATCGATGCGCAGATGTACGGACCATGGTTTGGAAATATGCCCGGCTGGCAGAACCCAAGCTACTGGCAATACCAGAATTCGTCGCTTGATACCCTGACACAGAAAATATACCTTTTCAACTTTACATCTCAAGACGAGAGGAACAACCTCGTGAGGCAAGCAACAAAGGAAGGCATCCAAGAGTCTGTCAGAATATTCATCGCCCAGACAACAGAACCATTTGTAGCATCATCGTCTCTGCATGGCCTGGTGAACGATTTTGGGGCAGGGATTACCAGCAGATATTCCCTTATTGATGCCAGATCGTCCAATGACAATAGCTCATTGAACATCGGAGTCAAGCAGATCTATCAGGGCGCATGGAACAATGTGGCTGGCTGCAAGGATACATACTGTGTTACTATTCTTTCGGCAATAGAGGATGGCCCCACGACAAGACATCCCTATACAGGCGAGGTTCTTCCTCTCAGAGAAGTCTGGAACAATTCTGACATTGTAACAAACGGCCCTGAAGGAAGGCTTGCAGTAGACCCCAATGCCATGGTTTGGAACTCTACGCTTGAACAGTGGAAGGCTGTAGGGAATAATGTTACTGCCAAGAGCAAAGTCACGTACACTCTGCTTTATTCAAAATGGCACAACGGGATCATGATGGACAGAAACGACATACTATACTCGTACTACTTTCCTTTTGAGTGGAGCAAAAACGATACGTCTGTAGATCCGGAATACGCTGCACAGGCACGGGTGACAGTTCCTCTTTTGAAAGGGATAAGCTTTTTGCCTGATGGCAGGCTCGTATCATACATTGACCTGTGGCACTACGACAGTCAGGAGATAGCCGACCAAGCTTCAGTCTGGTCGGTTGAGCCGTGGGAGATAACTGCCGCCACTGAAAGGCTTGTAAAGGATGGCAAGGTTGCTTATTCAAAGTCTGAAGCAGGGGCCAAGAATATCGACCAGCTATCGCTTATCACTGCCGGGCACGCCAGCATGATAAAGGATGAGCTTGAAAAAATGAAAAACGAAGGCTACATACCGCCTGCCTTGAAGGGTCTAGTAAATGCAAGCGAAGCAAGCAAGCGCTATGATGCAAGCATAGCTTGGATAGAGCAGCATAACAGCGCACTGATAAGTAACGGACCGTTTTACTTTGATAACTTTAACCCATCAGGCGGGACAATTACCATCAAGGCATTCAGAGACGAATCATACCCCTTTGAGCAAGGTCACTTTTCGTCCTTTGAGTCTCCAAAGCTTGCAAGCATAGCAGGCGTAAATGTCGCTGACGTCATTACTATGGGGCAGCCCTCTACAATACAGGCCAGCATAGAGGTGAACGGTCAGCCAAGCAACGACGTATTCGTGCAGTATTTTTTGTCAAATAAAGACGGAGCAGTAGTGGTAGAAGGGGCAGGCCGTCCGACAAACAACACAGGTCAGTTTGAAATTGCATTGCGCGGAAACGATACTGCAATGCTATCGTCAGGACCCAATACTCTGAAAATATTTGCATATAGCAAAGAGGCATTTCGACCAGATATCTATGTCAATACTGTACTGGCTACCGGTCAAGGTAATTCTAATCCTGCATCTACCCCGGAATTTCCGGCAGGCATACTTGTTTTGATGGCAGCAGTGTTCGGCGGAATAATTGCAGCAACTAGAAGGAGGCTCTTCTAGTTGAGGTGGCAGGAGGTTTGAGGCCTTTGGCACAAGTCCAGTCCAGTCCAGTCCAATCGAGACCAGTCTGGCGGCTTCCCTAGCAGTCCAGAGTATTCAGGTCAATCTGAGGGAAAGTACTGACTGACCTATAGATCACCGACATATCACGGTAGACTATAATAACGTGCCCCTGTCACATTTGCCTAGGTCAGACGTGGTTGCAGGGCTTCCAGCGGTTTCTGATAACTCGATCAATTAACATTGTAATTGTGCTTTTCAGTACTTTAACACTTACCATAGCCCTCCTAGGTTCGACAATGGACAAGACTCTAATAGACTCTATAAACGCCAGTGTCAAAGAGGAAGTAAGCCAGCAAAAGATCACGTTTCATTCAACTGACGAATACAGGAAATACGTTGACGTAAAAATCGAACAACAGATCAAATCAGTTGGTCTAGACGAGCCATGGTATTCTCCCAAGAGATTTGGAAACACTATGATTAAGGTTATGACCCTCGATCTTGGAAAATCCAATTCTTTTACAAGCTCGTCCGGGTCTTCCAGCGTTAGGGATATCATACTGGAAAGAATGCCCAACACGATACTGTTGTTTACTACATCTACTATCATAATATCAGCTATAGGGCTTTACGTAGGAGCATTTGTAGCCAGCAAGGCCGGATCAGTCTGGGACAGGATAAATTCCGCATTTGCTGTGTTCAGCGGCAGCTTTCCAATCTGGTGGATTGGGATGCTAATGATATTTGCCTTTGCCTTTGCTTATCACATCTTCCCAGCGCGCTCTACTCCGCTTACCCAGCCTTCAGATCCGTCGTATATCATAGACCTTCTCTATCACATGCTCCTTCCACTGATAACAATAGTGCTTGTAGGATTCGGGTCATGGGCCTATTTTGTGCGCTTTTTTGTGGTTGGAATCCTAAACGAAGACTATATTCAGGCCAAGAGAACTGCCGGCATCTCCGAGAAAAAGATAGTCTATTCTCACGCCTTGAAAAACGCAGCCCCTCCGATTGTAACAGTCATTGCATTGAGCCTTGCAGCATCGTTTGGTGGAGCAATTCTTTCCGAAGCTGTCTTCGACTGGCCGGGAATGGGCAAGCTGTATTATGACGCAATAGGGGCTTTTGACTACCCTATAATCATTGGTGTGACATATCTGCTGACTGTTATATTTGTGCTGACTGTATTTGCTGCAGACATTGTATATGGCTACTTTGATCCGAGAGTAAAAGTCGGATAGTATGGCGGCGCTGAGAAAATGAAAAAAGAAAGGTACTGCAAACAAACAGGCCAGATAAAAGAATGGTGATTGTAGCAAACGACAACAAATGAAGTGATATCAAGAAGGCAGATAGTCGAGGAGTTTCGCCGTTCAAGGGCAGGAATGGCTGGCGCAGGCATACTTGCGGTTCTTATCGCAATGAGCCTCTATGCAGCAATAGCTATCCCTTTGGAGTCGTTCAGGCAGTGGAACAACCCAAATTACTGGGTGGATTATCCAAGGTCTGCAGCTCCGTCTTGGACCAATGTTGGGATACTTGGCCCCAAAGCCCCCCAGCACATAATCCTGTCTTATCCAAACGATGCCTCAGTGTCAAGGTCCTCTTTGAATGGGATAAACCTGGTGACTCACACGTATACCGTTGATTTTGACTATGACTCGTACCCAAGCGACTTTATGCTGCCATATGACGTAAAATATGGAAGTACCCCGCCAATACTGCAGGTGGATGTGTCAAGGCCGGACGGCAAAACATTCAGGATATACTATTTCTCCCTGCCGCCATCGCAATCTACCGGCGGAAATGAAGCCTCGGCGAGGGTCTTTTCCTCTGACCCAAAAGTTTCTGAAAACCTGCGCAATTATTACGGTGACTTCAAGTACCAGCAGGATGCTTCAAGGCCGGAGATAATGATCTTTTCTGACTTGCAGCACAGCGCGGTCTTGAAGGGCAAGTACATGTTCAAAGAGACGTTTTATCTCTTTGGCAATTCAGATGCAGTAGAAAAATCAGGAGTTGTTCTGGGAGGCAAGGTCTATGGCCTTATGGGCACAGATGAATCACGCAGAGACTTAGCTATCGGTCTTTTATGGGGAGCGCCTGTAGCTCTTTTTATCGGCCTGACTGTATCTATAGCCTCTGTTCTCATCGGTCTTGTCTATGGCGTCATAGCTGGCTACAAAGGCAAGAGAACCGATGAGGGACTGATGAGGATAAATGACGTGTTCTATTCGCTCCCGACCCTGCCTCTTCTTGTAATTATGTCTGTTGCAATCGGCAGAAGTATCTTTCTCATTACAGGCTTTTTAGTAATCTTTGGCTGGGTAGGCATGGCAAAGATAAGCAGAAGCCTTGCTCTGCAGATAAAGAACCTCCAATACGTAGAAGCTGCAAAGCTGATGGGTCAATCGGATATCAGGATAATTTTCAAGCACATAATTCCGCAACTTTTGCCATTGACCTTTGCCAGCATTGCCATTTCAGTTCCTGCAGCCATCTTGGGCGAGGCGGGCCTGAGCTTTGTTGGCCTCGGAGACCCATCCATTCCAACATGGGGCCAGATATTGCATGATGCAAACTCTGCAGGTGCTGCAGCAAGTGGAGTCTGGTGGTGGGTAGCACCACCAGGTTTTATGATAGCTATTACGGGCCTTGCTTTTGTGCTGATCGGAAACGCTCTTGACTCTATCGTAAATCCGCGTTCAAAAAAGATATAGAGAAAGTAGAGACAGCGTAAATCTGTCTCGCTAGGTTTTCTAGGCTTTGAATACAAGGCATGACTTATCCTGCCTGTCTTTCTTTTGTATATGCACATCGTTTATATTACTACCAGTATTCCACGATCATACCTACTTATGTCATACGAAAGAAGAGGCGGCTACGGAGGTAGCTTCGCTCCAAAGCCCGTAGAAATGGGCAAAGAATACGACGTGCAAATAACTGAAAAGAGCAGACAAGGTGATGGCGTTGCCAGAGTTCAAGGATTTGTAATTTTTGTCAAAAATGGACAAGTCGGACAGAATGCAAAGGTAAAGATCACCAGCGTAGGAAATAGATTCGCAGTAGCAGAGCTTGCTGAGCAACAGCAACAATAGTTACAAACCCAAAGATGTGGCAACTACCAGCTAATGGAAAGTACCACAGTTGTTTTTCTTCTAATTTTTCGGAATGATATAAAGTTAAATCAGATCAAGTTAAATCAAGCCAATGTATCCAACCTATCATAGCATGATGGCAGATGTCTCTGCTCGCTGAACCCTAGAACAAAATAGCTCACAGAATCAGCGGAATCATCTAAAAAATTTTAATAAAGAAAGAATCATGACTATTTCTCACGGGCTACCTTCTTCTATGAGACCCATAATTAAAATCAACGGCCGTCAAACTGCTCTCGCAGCGCTATCCTCTTTTAGCAGATCCGTCGCTTGCCATAACTATTATTGTTGAAGCGTACAATAGCGCAGATCAGATTATCAACAATAGCTCCAGCTCCGGGATAATCTCTACCATGAATGAGTATATTAGCTAGAACTATATGCAACTTTACTTTTTAATTTAAAGAAGAAAACCATAAAGCGCGGATGCCTCAGCAACTCATAATCCTCATCATTTTATCCTATCTTGATGCTCTTTGTTTTATAGCTCAGCCGGCTCTTCCTATACTTCATCAGCATCCTATACGAAATTGGCAGTGTCGTTTAATAAAGCATGGTGGCAAAAAGGAACGACCCACAGAAACACATGGGTAGCACGGGATTATCCTTTTACCCTTACTATCTTGATTCTATCTAGGACCTTCCAGTACTCCACTTCACGGCCCTGAACTTCACCTTGCTGTATCTTGTCTCTGATTTCATCCTCAATCGCTGAAGTCTCGAATACTTCAAAGGTCTCGAGATCCATTATCTGAAGTGATTCTCCAGTCTTTGAAATTATCTGGCCGTTTCTTTTGTCAATGAGTGGAACCTCGACCTTGGTAGAGACTGGTCCTACAAATGGATGTGGCTTGTTATCAAAAACTCCGACTGCCGTAATTCTTGCTTTCGCCGATCCATGCTTGCCAGGCTTGCTGTGGTCATATGAGACTATTCTGCAAGGTTCTCCATCGATTATAATGTAGGAGCCTATTTTAAGTGCTCCAAGGTCCATTGGTTTACTCATTTATCAGGAGGCTAGAGAAGAAGATCCTATTTAAAGTTATAAGCACATCAAGTCTGTTTTATTCCAATGCTGCTATTCTCTTTCCGGCCTTTTTTCCTTTCCTGTCCTTCTCTTCTTTTACTGCTGTTATTATCTGCCTTACTTTAGCTTTTCAAGAATAGAAAAGCTAACCAGATTATTCAGAGAGATTCCCTTTCTGGCGACGTCTCTTCTTGTCCGCTCGCAATATTTCTGGTCGCTTTGATGTGTCCTTTCACCTTCGACTTCCAGTACTATCAGGTTTTTCGAATATGGAAAAGTAAATTTGGGCTGCTCGCTGGCCAGTATCTGCATATCTACAAGGCTTGCTTTTTTTACCTTGTCTCTCCTTGCGATGACATTTGCAAGGTCGCCCATCTCACCGTCGTCGTAAGCGTATTTTGTAAAGTAAAGCGAGATATAATTGAGTTTTTCAGCGGTACGCTCAAACAGGTGACTGCTCAGGCTGAACATAAAAGAAAGTCTGTCCATCCCATGCTTGCTAATGTCATCCAAGACAGACTGGATATTTGTGAATGATGCAAGAATATAGTGGTTGGCCTTATTTGGAAAGTATGGTATGCTCTCTTCGGCAAAAGTGGCTGTGACAAAGTAGATCTCTCCAATATGCTCGGCTTTTTTCCAATAATCAAGCAGCTGTTCTGATTGCTTTCCATGTGGCGTGCATACATAGCCAACACTATCCCTGCTGCCGGTCAACCCCACCGACCTTCAGATACTGGAACTGTGATATATACTATAAGTTGGCTTAAAGTAATCAGAACAGGTATTATGGTCGGTTGGTTGCTTATTTATGGTCATATGCCCTTAGGTTAGCAAGAAGAAGAAAAGCTGGCTCGTAGTCTCTCATAGTCGATTGTCTTTGAGCTTTCTGCTGTGTGCCATTTTGCAGAATTTGTTCCCGATAGCTTGATTCTGTAATATGGTACCAGTGAAAATCCAATGGCAGCCGAGAGGGCACCGGGCAAGTCAGCTGCAGCCTGACAGAGAGCCTGTGCAATCACTACGCGTGATGGAAGTGAAATTTCCAGCTTTGAGATATGGGCCTGAAGCTGGTCATGGCCATTTGCAGCCCTTATAATCTGAGAGGCCATCTCTGCCATATTTGCCGCAGGCCGGAAGTAGACTATTGCACTGTCGTTATACACCACGTTTGCCCTGGCTTCAAGCACCATGCACTGCAAATAAAGGTCGATTGCAATGACATCCGCAGGGATTATGATGTCTCTTGCTATTCTTGAATCAACTGCCAATGCCCTTCCCATCACAGTATACTGAGACAGACCTGCTCTTCTGGCAGCCCTTAACCAATTGGAGATAAACCTTCCCCCTCTACCTGCTATGCCGTCTACTTGAACAGGCAATGGATTAGATGCGCAGAGAGAAATTCCCTTGCTATTGTCCAGACTAGATGCAAGTTCATGTGTGCAGTTTGGATGAGGTATTATGTCTGCATCGTAGAGCACTATAATCTCACCAATTGCTTCCCTGAAAATCTCATTCCATGCTGCAGCTGCACCCCTTCTGTTCTCGTGATGCAGCAGTTTAATATTTAGAGACGACTTTGTCGCAAAATCCCTAACCATATCTGCAGTGTTGTCAGAGGAATCATCAGAAATCAGCACTTCAGAAATTGCAAAGCCGGATAGATATTGTGATTCAAGCGACGCAAGGAGGCTGCGTATATTCTTCTGTTCGTTATAGGACGGTATACCAATGGTCAGCTGGCGCACTGTTCCTGCTATAGTATTGGATATTTAATGAAGCTTGTGATAGTGTGACGGCATGAAGTAGATTGGCAGCAACTTTTTTTGCTTGACTCTATGCAATCAAGCTGAAAGGTTAGGCGGCCTTTATAGTTCTTTATCAAGGCTAAACTATTCATTCATATTCCGTGCAAGGCACATCAGATTATTTGCAAAGACAGCGCAAAGAGCAGCGTGCGCAGCGAGGCTCACAGATGACAGGTGAAAGTGCACAAGAAGCATACAGGAGAATACTTGCTATGTGCGGCATAAAGAAAGAGCACCTAATATTGCCAGTCTTTGTACAGGAAAAAGGCAGGCGGGGTTCTAGGCCCGGCGCGATGCCCGGGATTGAACTTTGGGCGCCTGAAAAAATAAGCGACCAAGTCCAGGCTATTGTTGATTCAGGGATTCGGTCGATAATTATTTTTGGCATTCCTGAATCGAGAGATGCAGCGGGGTCAGTTGCCGCTGACGATGAGGGAATTGTGCAAAAGGCTGTAAGGAGAATAAAATCCGAATTTGGCAGCGCGATCTATGTCATAACTGATGTCTGCATATGCCAGTACAACCTGTCAGGTCACTGTGGAGTTGTCACTGCTGGCCGCAACGTAAGCAAAGCCAACAGAGAAGAGTTTGATATAGATAATGACAAGACGTTAAAGATTCTGGCACAGATTGCAACAAGCCATGCAAAAGCAGGTGCAGACATGGTGGCTCCGTCTTCCATGATGGATGGCCAAGTTCTCTCAATTAGAAAGGCCCTTGATGCAGGAGGATTCAATGGTGTAAAGATAATGTCTTACTCGTCCAAGCATGCTTCATCACTTTACTCTCCATTCAGATCGACCGCATTTTTTGAAGGAAAGCGAAGCCAGATAGACAAATCTTCGTATCAGGTGTCCTACGCCAACCCAAGCCAGACGCTCAGAGAAATAGAAGCTGACATCAATGAGGGAGCAGATGCCGTGATGATAAAGCCGGCTATGTCTTACCTTGACCTTGTCTCCTTGGTCAAGGAGGAATTTAGCATCCCTGTGGCTGTGCAAAATGTAAGTGGAGAGTACGCTATGATAAAAGCCGCCTCCAAGCGTGGCTGGATTGACGAAGAGGATTGGAAGGTACAGCTGGTTGCATCAATAAGGAGAGCAGGTGCAGACAGAATCATTTCATACTTTTCATTTGATATAGCAAGATACCTATACTGACCTTTTATCTGCCTGCGGCACATTCTACTCTGCAGGGTTGTCTGTACTACCGACTGGTAGTCTTTTCCGTATGACTTGACCTGTTCAGTAGCCACGGCTTACATCTAGTCACGATTATATACCATTCTTGCAACAAACGGGAGTGTCCCGCGGTAGCTCAGCCTGGTAGAGCTTTCGGCTGTAGATGTTGGCTTTGGGTTTTAGCTGACCACGTGAAGCAGCCTATCGGGCGCACAACTTCAGTAACCGAAGAGTCGCAGGCTCAAACAATATGGCCAAAACCGGCCAGTTGGGGCAGATCCTGCCCGCGGGATTTTTGCTAATTTGCTTTTGTTTCTTCCATTTTTTCTCCTATTGCCTTTTGCTCTTGCTCCAACGTACTCCATGCAACATTTGGTTTGACTTATTAGTGCCTGCTCACAATGTATGTCATGCCTGATGGCAAGATTGAGACAATAAATCCAGCAACAGGAAAAGTCATCGCCACATACGACAACACAGCACCAGATGAGGTCAGTAAAAAGGTCAAAGATGCCAGAGCTGCTCTGGGATCTTGGAAAAAGCTGGATATTTCAGAGCGAGCAGACTATATGAGAAAGCTTGGGCGCGTTATGCGAAAGAACAGGGAAGACTATGCCAAACTGATTACTGAAGAGATGGGCAAACCCATAAGGCAATCGATTGCAGAGATAGAAAAATGTGCCTGGGTCTGCGATTATTATGCAGAGCATGCCGAGGCATTCCTCAGGGACGAGCTTATCCCGACAGAGTTCCGCAAGAGTTTCGTATCATTTGAACCCTTGGGTGTAATTGCATCTATTATGCCATGGAATTTTCCGTTCTGGCAGGTGATGAGATTTGCTGTACCAACACTGACTGCAGGTAATGTCGGCATACTGAAACATTCAAGCGTATGCCTTGGAAGCGCATTGCAGATTGAGCAAGCATTCAGAGATGCCGGCTTTCCAGAAAATATTTTTCAATCTATAATCGGAGACTACAGGGCTGGAGAGGCGCTTGTCCAGTCTGATATTGATGCAGTATCAGTAACAGGCAGTGTCAATACCGGCCGAAGGGTTGCAGAGCTTGCCTCAAAGAATTTGAAAAAGTTTGTACTTGAGCTTGGAGGAAGCGACCCGTTTGTAGTCCTAGAAGACGCAGACCTGAACCAGACTGCACACATGGCAACGCAGTCCAGACTACTCAACACGGGGCAAAGCTGTATAGCAGCAAAGCGATTTATTGTAGTAAAGGAAGTGGCCGACAGATTTACAGAATTGTTTGTCGATAATACTGAATCAGAAGTCGTAGGGGACCCGCTTGACCCAAAGACCACTGTAGGTCCCCTTGTGAGAGACAGCCAGAGGGATATGCTTGCCAAACAGGTAGAAGACGCAAGAACAAAAGGCGGCAATATACTTACCGGTGGTAGCAAGCTAAAAGGAGATGGCTTTTTTTACGAGCCCACAATTATTTCAAATGTTACACCTGAAATGGATGTGTTAAGAGAAGAAGTATTTGGCCCAGCCGCTCCCATAATAGTTGTAGATAATGAAGAGCAAGCAATAAGGGAGGCCAACAACTCTGAATTTGGTCTTGGAGCAAGCATTTGGACAAACAATATAGACAGAGGCATGAGACTAGCAAGACAGATAGAAAGTGGCATTGTTTCAGTCAATGAGATGGTCAAGTCCGACCCGCGGCTGCCGTTTGGTGGAATAAAGCATTCTGGCGTAGGCAGGGAGCTTTCTGAATTCGGCATAAAAGAATTCGTCAATATAAAATCAGTAGTAGTAAAGGACATCACAAGCAAGCTGCTTGTAGAATAAGGTAGAGGGCATGAGGAAAGAAGTGACTTGAATGTCCTATCTTTCCTTGCACTGCATTGCTATAGAGAAGATATGAAAATCAGCCAGACGCATCTATTAATTAAATGCGATCTTTTTGCGAGAAATTACGTGTCTACCATTATTATTACTGCATAACCTGCTCAGCTGCCCGGTTTTAGTCGGCTTGCAAGATTTAGCCTTGTCTCAACGACAGCAAGCTGTCCTTCAAGCAACTTTTTGTAACTGGCCAAGAGTTTTGCTTGGTTGCCATACGGTTCCTTTCTGATCTCCACTATCGCTTCTTCAAACTCTGCACTGAGCTTGTTAGTATGAGATCCAAGGTTACGTATATCCTTGGCATCTAGCGCTGCATTCAAATCCACAGAATGTGTCTTTATCTTTCCAGCTTTCTCTTCAACAACTGCCCGGGTCTTTCTGCTAGCTGACGAAGCAAGATCTTTGAGTGATCTTCCTGCCTCTTTTGCTTTTGTAGATACGCTCTGATCTTGTGCAGACGTTACCTCGTAAGCCTCATCCTCCTTTGATGATGCAGCTGCCTCTGTTCTTCGCTTGACAGCTCGCTCTGATGAAGCATTGACAGCCTCTTCATGGCTGGCAGCGTTATCTCTGCTCACAGTATAGATCAAGCCTCCAAAGCTTATAAGAACTTCAAGTAATTCTTTTCTTCTATTTCTATCGAATAAAAAAAGAATTACTTTTTTCCTGCATCACTGACTGCCCTTTTCTGTACTTTTCTTTTATTGTACACAAGAAGTGCTACTGCAAAACCCGCTCCAGTAACCCCTAGCCCTACATAGGATAGCAAGGTATAATCGTAGAGTGCGACCTTGACTGGAAACTCGAAGGTGATGGTATCTCCGTTTCCCAGAGTGTCGTTTAGGTCAATGTCGATTGCATAGGTAGCTTCGCTTGTAAAAGTATACTGGTATGTATAGTGACCATACGGGATCAGTATCGGATTTGTGCGCGTCACTTCGTTGTTGTCCTTCAGTATTCTGATCAGTATCGGCGTATCCACAAGGTCCTGCCCATCAATGGTTGCGACTCTCAGCATTATCTTTACGGGCTGACCGACAAGTGGTCTCAGTGGGTCGGTAGCCATCTCCATCTGGTAGTTTCCGATTCTCTGACGAAAAGAATTTTTGATCGGGTCGGCAAAGGCAGGGTGGATTGTCAAAGATGCAAGAACAAGTACCGACATCAAAAGCAGAACAGCCACCTGCCTTTTCATCGGGACATCTCTGCCTCTTCCTGCTTTAAAATGTTGGGAGTAGCGAATATCACGATCATTTTGCAGCAAATAAAATTGCAAGATGGACATGGTTTACGTTAATTAGCCGGGTACCGGCTAATCTAGGATTGGTAAAGTGAGCGAATATTAGCAGGATTCTAGCTTTCTGCCTGTTTGTAGCACTTGTCATTATCCTTGCTGGAGTGCCTATTTTTGCGCCTGGCACAAACCTGGCCTATGCGCATTTCTTTGGAGTGATACAGAACGTAGGCCAGTACCAGATAGTCTTCCAGCCCTATCCAAATCCACCGGTGGCAGGCCAGAACTCGACTCTGAACTTTAGCATCCTGCAGGACAATTATAATATAAACAATGTATATGTGGCCTTGGTCATCAAGGAAAAAAATACAGGCAAGATAGTTGATCAGATTCCATACAGATTCTACGAATTCAGCGATATTACAATACCATACAGGTTCCAAAACACAACAGATTATACAGTAACTCTGGATGCAAGACTAAACGGCGATACGCAATACCAGACCACTCCGCTTGTGGCAAACTTTGACATATCAACAGGTAACCCAAATCAACCAATTGTGCCTTTTGACACCCTGATGCTCTATTATGTCACGCCAGCTTCGGCAGCTGCAGCGGGGATAGCAATCTATATTCGGTCAAAGAAGTCGTAACAAGCAACCCACACCAGTCTGATGAAGCAACCTAAGCTAAGATAGACCAGGTTGTTGATTTAACCTGGCGCCAATTTTACCTTGTTTAGCCTAATCAGCTCTTTCCAAGGATATTGTCCTTTGAAAGAGCCTTGTCTAGCTCTTCCTCTGTCATTAGTCCTTTGCTCAGAACCAGCTCCCTTATGCTCTTGTTTGTCTTTAGAGATTCCTTGTAAATCTCTGCAGCCTTGAGGTAGCCTATATGAGGATTGAGTAGAGTAACAAGTACGGGACTGCGGTAGACATACGATTCGAGCCTTTTGTCGTTTGCCTGCAGACCATCAATCATATTCCGGGCAAATATCGGAAGAAAGTTCCTCAGCATTGAAGTTGAGTCCAGAATGCACTTTAACATACCCGGAAGCATAACATTGAGTTCAAACTGGCCGGCCTGTGCAGCGAATGCTACTGAAACGTCGTTGCCTATTATGTTAAAACATATCATGTTGAGGCATTCTGCAAGTGAAGGGTTAACCTTGCCTGGCATAATCGACGAGCCAGCGTGGACTGCTGGTATGAGGATTTCGGCAAGGCCCGCCACCGGGCCGGAGGCCATCAGGCGCAGATCATTTGCCATTTTGTTTAGCTCGACTGCAAGATTTCTAAGCGCAGACGAGCAGTTTGCCACTTCCAGTTTGCTCTGCAGAGGATAAAAGGTATTTTCTGATTGCTTGAGCTCAAGCCCGGATATCTCTGACAAGTATTTTGTAACTGATTCCCTGTAGCCTTTTGGCGTGTTGGCACCTGTTCCGACTGCTGTTCCGCCCAGACCTATGTACTTGAGTCTCTTCATGGCGTCAAGCAGCCCATTTCTTGCCTGTGAAATAGAATAGGCATACTCCTCAAACTCTGAGCCTAGTGTGACAGGTATGGCATCCATCAAATGTGTTCTGCCTATCTTTACGATGTTTTGGAATTCTTTTGCCTTGTCTTGAAGAGATGCTATGAGTTGATCTACAGCAGCGCAGACTTTATTCAGGTCAAGAAGTATAGCTACATGCATCGCGGTGGGAAACGTGTCATTGCTTGACTGCGACATGTTTACATGGTCGTTTGGGCTTATCGTTTCGTAATCGCCTTTGCTTTTTCCAAGTATTTCCAGAGCCCTGTTTGCAATGACTTCGTTGCAGTTCATATTAAACGCAGTACCTGCACCAGAGTTGATCTCTTCAACAACAAACTGATCCCTGAACTTGCCGGCCAGAATTTCATCACATGCCTTTACAATTGCGTCAGCCTTGGTGCCATCAAGAGCCCGCAATTCCTTATTTGCCAAGGCAGCTGAGCGCTTTATCATGACATATGCTGCAATGAGGTTCCAGTCAGCCTTTCTGCCTGTCACCAGGTATTGCTCTTTTGCCCTTGCTGTAAAGGGACCATAATAGGCGTCTGCTGGAACTTTGACGTCGCCGAGCGAGTCCTTGTCAACCCTAAAAGACATACAGTACGCAATCTATTGTAGGCTAGTAATAAATTGATTGGCTCAGGATATTATGATGGCTTTTGCAAGGCCTTCAATTTTTAGAATATCTGCGTGAGTTATCGGCAAGCCGTGCAGGGGGATGTTTTGATCTTGTTGAGTCTTGGTCTGGCTTTTGCTGTCGGTCCTGTTATAGATCAAGAAAGAAAGAAACTGGGAAGAACTACCGCATAGAGGTATAGCAGGCAGATACCTTGCCAATCTTTTAAAAATAATTTTCTTGTGCCAGCCATTTTTCTGGCACATTGCTGCTTCATCTTTTTGCAGAAAGCCGAGGTCTTGAATCTGGTCTACAGTACCTGAGCCCATAAATACGTCATTTGAGGTGATTTTTTTCACAAAGACCAACCTTGACCCGGCGGCCCATTTTCTTTCTATGCCAACATAGAGGAACCGCCTTGCGTATATCCATATCTCGGATTTGTCAGATATACGAACAATAAACCCGTGCTCTGTAGAGTCTCCTGACGACAAGACAGTACGGAAAGAGGAAGATCCTGCCTGTCAAAAAGCTTGCTGGCGGATTTTGCCCTATATGATATGATATGGATGATGTAACGCAGATGGCTAAACATTATATTAGTACTGGACTTGATCCTCCCATCCATATGCAAGTCGCAGGCAAGGTTCTGATCTGTGATGCTATAGATCAATCTGGCATTAATGCATTAAAGAATGCTGGCATGACAGTCGACTACAGGCCCGAGATAAAGCCAGACGAGCTGATATCTTCTGTGGCTACGTACGACGTAATAGTAGTTAGAAGCAGAACCAAAGTTACCGAAAAGGTAATTTCAGCTGCAAATAATGCAAAAATTATAGCTCGCGTAGGAGTTGGCCTTGATAATATAGATGCAGAGGCTGCCAAATCCAGGAAGATCAGGGTAATAAATGCACCCGAAGCAGCCACAAATGCTGTTTCAGAGCTGGCTATTGGTCTTATGATCTCACTTGTAAGGAGCATCCCCCGGGCTGATGCAGAGACAAAGAAGGGAAACTGGATAAAAAAGGATCTCATGGGAACAGAACTCAAGGGTAAGTATCTTGGAATTGTAGGAGTGGGAAATATTGGCAGAAATCTGGGCCGCATTGCAAAAGCAATGAGGATGAACCTTATTGGTTACGATCCATATCCCATCAACCACGATTATGTCAGAGAAGTCGGACTGATCGTGACTGACCTAAAGACTCTTGTGGAAAGCTCTGATTTTATCTCGTGTCACGTCCCGTCAACTCCGGAAACAAGACACATGTTCAATGCAGATCTTTTGTCAAAGATGAAATCAACTGCATATATCGTAAATACATCCAGAGGCGATGTCATTGACGAAAAGGCCCTGTACAATGTGCTGAAGGAAGGCAGGATCGCCGGGGCAGCTCTTGACGTGTTTGAAACAGAACCTCCAACTGCCAAGGACCTTTTGAGCTTGCCTAACTTTATTTGCACGCCACATATCGGGGCGCAGACAAAGGAAGCTCAAGAGCTTGCATCCACTGTAATAGCTGAAAAGATTATTCAGATACTCCGCGGTGTGGTCTGATTCAACCTGACCTGATATTGGCGGCCGGTGGCTTGTTCACCAAGCAGTCAAATCTTGACTGCTGATTGTATTGGCTGATTGATCAATCAACCGCAATACTACAGGGGACAATCTTATTCTACTCTACCTATCGCAACCAAACTGAAGAAAAACAGTCTGCAGTGCCTCATGGTAGACTAGCTAGCTAAATATCCATATCCATATTAAGGGGGCGCTAAAATTGACATGGAGTAGGGTAGAGTAGGTAGATAGACAATGCGAAGTTATATGGCTCAGACCTGGATCAAAATGTGGAAGACAAATTCTGATGAGCTAAAATCCAAGGCCATTGCATGGCGTGCAGAGCCCACTATCCATCGCATAGAGCGGCCAAGTAGACTTGACAGGGCTAGGAGGCTCGGCTACAAAGCAAAGCAGGGCATTGTTGTTGTGAGGGCAAGGGTGGGCAGAGGGGGCATGAGAAAGCAGAGGCCGGTAGCTGGAAGGAGGCCAAAGCACATAGGTGTAGTCCACATCAAGCAAGGGATAAACATGCGCAAAGTCGCCGAGAGAAGGGTAAATGAAAAGTTTCCAAACCTCGAGGTAATGGGTTCGTACTACCTGCACAAAGATGGCAGATACTTCTGGTATGAGGTTATTCTCGTAGATCCATCTCATCCTGCCATATCCAAAGATAGAGAGATGCGAGGCAAGCTAAAGGCCTTTGCAAAATAAAAAGAAAGTCAAGAAGGTAAAAACGATCCGATCCGGCTTGTGTTTAAAACTATGTACATTATCCGGTCTGGCGGACCAGTTTTCTTACCGAATCGACAATTTTTGAAACTTCAGCCGGTGTAGTATCTTTATCTAGTGTGATATAATAAAAGATATTTCCGCTAGGCACTGTGAGTATCTTGACTTTGCCGTTTTCGGTGATTGTATATTCTGTTGGTCCTATCGAGTTCTCAAAGCTTCGCCGGAGCTCGTTTCTGGTGGCCTCAATAAAATATTCGTTCCTTGCTTCGTCAGGTTTGAGCAGCGGTATAACCCCTTGGCGCAGCCTACCGGCCAGTGTTCTGCCAAACTTGTTGGTTATCCCGGCATAACGGATCTTGGGCGAAATACCGAGTATATCTCCGCAGTTTTCTCTGTATTTTTGGTTATCTTCAGGTTTTTGCGATCTACCTGACATTGCAAAACAAGAGTTAATCTCCTATATGAATACCTTCTTGCACGGGGTTTCAGTAAGCTAGCGCATGGTCTTCAATATTATTACAGTGTTTGTGTCGGATACGCCTTCTATTTTGCGTATATCGTCTATGCATTTGTTTATTTCCACAATAGCCGGCGCCGCAATGATAGCGGCAATATCGTACTGCCCTGTGATTTCATAAACAACCTCAACTCCACCGAGCTTCATGAGCTTGGCAGAAACAGCAGAGGTATCAGCGCTAGAACTTACCGAGATCAGCGTTATGGCGCTTGTCTTGTCGCTTGCCCCAAGCTCAATGGTAAAGCGCTTTATGATCCCTGTATCTATCAGGTTCTTTACCCTCCTCCTTACCGCTGACTCGGACAGCCCGATTTCGTTTGCAATCTCCACAAATGGCTTGCGCGACTCTGCCTGCAATATGCGGATTATCTTCTCGTCCACTTCATCGACGTTAACTGACATTCCGTCTCCTTTCCTCACCAGTGAGTACCGTATCCATTATTTCAAGTGCACGAGCAACAGTTGCTTCGTCCATTACAAGTGGCGGGAGCAGCCTTATGATATTCCTCCCGGAGTACAGCATCAACAGGCCGTTATTGATCCCGTCAAGCAATACATCCTTTACTTCAAAGCGCAGTTCCACTCCAAGCATCATGCCAAGACCCCTGACATCTCTGATTATTTTGTGCTTATCTTTCAATCTCAGCAGACCTTCCTTGAATGCTCTGCCAGTGCTGGCAGCATTTTCTACAAGTTTGTCTTTGGTCAACGCATCAATTGTCGCAGAGCCGGCAGCGCATGCAAGCGGATTGCCTGCAAATGTAGACGAGTGCTCTCCAAGCTTCATTGCATCCATTATTTCTGGCTTGGCAAGTGTAAGCCCCATGGGCACACCTCCTGCAATGCCTTTTGCAAGGCACATGATATCCGGTGTCGTATTCCAGTTCTGGCCGGCCCACATCCTGCCAGTCCTTCCAAGGCCGGCCTGTATCTCGTCAAATACAAGGACAATATTTCGCCTGTCGCAGACCTCTCTGACCTGCTGTAAAAAGCCGTCAGGTGGTACGATTATGCCAGTCTCACCCTGTATTGGCTCCAGAATAACTGTTCCTATAGTGTCGTCGATTGCCCCTTCAAGCTTTGAGCTATCGCCGTATGGCACAAACTTGACTCCCTCCAAGAGTGGCATAAACGACTTGCGGTATTTTTCGTTATAGGTAACTGAAAGGGCACCGAATGTCTTGCCATGGTATGCTCCATTCATTGCAATCACGCCCGGTTTGCCCGAGTATTTGCGTGCAAATTTAAGGGCAGCTTCAATAGCTTCGGCACCGCTATTGCTGAAAAATAACTTGGTCAATCCTTTTGGAGATATGCTTGCCATCTTTTGCAGAAATTCCAGCCTTGACCGGTTGTACAGAGACATGTGGCATGTAATGAGCTTCTCGGCCTGGGCCCTGACTGCTTGGACCACTCTATCGTTGCAGTGCCCCACGAGGGCAACGCCGTATCCGCCCATGCAGTCAATGAACTCTCTTCCCGATGCATCCCATAACCTTGCACCCTTGCCCTTTTCTGCCTCCACAGGGAATCTCTGGTACAGGTTCGCCAGGTACTGGTCTTCGCCGTTCATTTTGTAATCACTGTGCAATTGTTGTGGGCGATCGCAGACGAGACAGGGTTCTCCACCTGGCCGGAGGCAATTATTGCTTCATTTACGCCCATATCAATGGCCTCGGTGCAGGCAAGAACCTTCTTTTCCATACCAAACCCTATCTTTGGCAGAGCGTCGCGGGCTTGTTCGACTGTCATTCTGTCTACCAGCTTGTTATTGAGTATCAGGCCATTTACGTTTGTAATAAAGACCACCTTGTCAGCCTTTAGTGCGCTTGCAACGTATGCGGCAGCCCTGTCGCCGTCTACATTGAGAAAGTCAAATTCCTCGCTCAGAGCGATGGGTGAGATTACAGGGACATAGCCACTATCCAGCATTGTATTGATAAGTGATGGGTCGACTGAGCTTATCTTGCCAGTGTAGCCTCCATCTATTGCCATTTTTCTTCCCTTGTCATTGATCACAATAAGCTTCTTTTTGCGTTCTGCCTTCATGGTTGCTCCGTCTATTCCAGTCAGGCCTACGGCCCTTACCCCATTTCGTACAAGCATACCTACAATAACTTTGTTTATCTTGCCTGACATGACCATTGTGTATATCTCGGCTGTCTCCTTGTCTGTATATCTGCTCCTGACGCCGCCCGGGGATACGACAAACTTTTGCTCTTTTCCCATCTTGTTGGCAGTGTTTGTGACTTCTTTTCCCCCGCCGTGCACAAAAACCAGTTTGCCTTTATCTGAGAGCGACTTGAAGTCAGCAAGGGCTGTCTGGTGCAGCCCATCTACCACGCTTCCGCCTATCTTGATTACTATCATACTGGTGTCAGCGGTGTGAACCTTAATCCTTCGGTCTCGTCATAGCCAAACATCACGTTCATGTTCTGTATTGCAGAGCCTGCAGCGCCTTTCATCAGGTTGTCAGAAGCAGAAAGAGCGACCACTCGCTGGTTATGCTCGTCTATATCAAACCCAACATCACAAAAGTTTGAGCCCACTACGAACTTGGGGTCTGGGAATTTGTACAGCCCTTTCTTGTCGCGGATCAGCCTGACAAACGGCTCGCCTTTGTACGAATTTCTATACATTTTCCACAGGTCAAGTTCTTCCACCTTTCGCTTGAGGAAGGTATGGTTCGTAGTGAGGATGCCCCTGACAATATTGACAGCATGCGGGCTCATACTTACCCGTATGTTTTGCTTGGCTATCAAGGAAAGCTCCTGCTCAATTTCACCTGTGTGCCTGTGCTTTGCAGGCTTGTACGGCCTGACTACGCCATATCGCATGGCATGATGCGTTCCGGCATTGGCCTTCTGGCCTGCGCCAGACGAGCCAATTTTGCTGTCCACCACAATGTGGCCTGTGTCTATGAGGTTATTTTCAATAAGGGGCTTTATGGCAAGAAGTGAAGTAACGGCCATACACCCGGGGCATGAGACAAGCTGGGCTTTCTTGATTTCTTCGCGGTGAAGTTCCGGCACACCATAGACAGACTTGGACAGCATCTCCGGGAATGGATGCTCCCACCCATACCAGTTGACATAGTCTTTCGGATTTTTTAAGCGAAAATCAGCAGACAGGTCTATAACCTTCATTCCTCTGTCATACAGGTCTTTTACTATCTTGTTTGCCTTGCCGTGCGGGACAGAAGTAAATACAAGATCACAAGAGCTTGACAATTTGTCCATGTCCATTGGCGAGAAGGTAATATCTATGAAGCCTTTCAGGCTTGGGTGTACTCTATGTACATACTCTCCTGCCTTCTGTCGGGATGTCACCATACTGACCTCAACTTTTGGGTGTGTGACAAGCAAGCGCAAAAGCTCGCCGCCTACATAACCTGACGCACCTACAACTCCAACTTTCATTTAGCAGCCCTTTCCTGCAGCAGAGTGCACGCCGCTTTCTGCGGTACAATAATCTCGTCGTAAACAATAATCGGCCTGAGCCATGTTTCTTGAAGTTTTGCCAAGGAAATCCTCATTTATATTTTTTGGTCAGGAATGACCTATTTTGGGTCAATTATGGCCGTTCGTGGTCATTACCTCTTGGCCACGCTTATGGCATATTCCACCATCGCGCCAGCGATATCTGCATTTGAAACGCTTGCTGCCCCCCGAAACTCGACTGTATTGTTGACCTCGTGCACAACCAAACCCTTTTCGCTATCTTCCATCAGGTCGACTCCCAGTATCCCCCCACCAACGGCCTTTGCAGCTTTCAGGGCAATCTCCTCAAGCTCGGCTGTAATTGGAGCCGGCTCTGCCTTTCCGCCCCGAGCCACATTTGTCCTCCACTCATTCTCTGCGGAATATCGGTATATGGCGGCAACCACTCTATCCCCTACAACTATACATCTCAGGTCCCGGGGAGGTCTTTTGACCATTTCCTGCACATAGTAAATTCTTGCAAGTGGGCTATCATTTTCTTCTCTCATTTCTACAATCATGTTTGCTACTTCTTCGTCACGCAAGGGAAATACTCCTCTGCCCCAGGAGCCTACAATTGGCTTGAGGACAAGCGGAAAGCCAGTCTTGCCTATTGCCTCCATAGCAGATTCTGCACTGAATGCAAATGTAGTCTTGGGGGTCTTGATTTTATGCTTGGCCAATACCAGCGATGTTACAAGCTTGTTGCCACATATTTCACCAACCTTGAATTTGTTGATTACAGAAAAGCCAAGGAATTCAAGGCATGCGGTGAGGTACAGGCCCCTGTAATGGCTGACACTTCTCTGCAGTATGACGTCTCCCAGCAGAAAATCTTTCTTTTTGCTATCTGTGCTGATGGTAATTGCTTTGGCATCAATGATCTGTGCCTTGATGCCCATCTTCAAGGCCTTGTCGTACAGGGCCTTTTCTTCAAAGCGTACCTTGTCATAAAGTACGCAGATTTCCACCAATTAGACTCAACTCATTGTCCCCAATCTTCGCCCACTGTTTCTGCCGGCTTTAGACTTACCTTGTCCCCTGTTTTTGATGCGATTTCAAAATCTCCTCCGCAATCAGGGCAGGTGACTATCTCACCTGCCACGGCATCTTCTGGGACAGGAATCTCGGCTCCACATTCTTGGCATTCTACTTTCATCTTGTTCTCTCTCCCTCCTTGATTTTTCGTTTTGCCATGGTCTGGTTTTCTCCACTTGTTGCCGACCTATTGCTCTGGCCTGCAGCCAAAGTTCTGTCTTGATTGTGGTAAGAAGACGCTGTCAGCGCATTTGCAATCACCGATTGCAGCCCCCACAGCTCGACAAATCCTTTTGCCAGAGTCTGGTCAAATGTTGACCCAGCGGCGTATGTTGCCAGATCATTTTTGTAGAGTGAATATCTTGATTCTCTACCTACAACGCGTAGGGAACCTCTATGCATTTTTATCTTAACTTTTCCGCTAACACGGATCTGTGTCGCATCTATAAACTTATCCAAATCAGATCTAAGCGGGTCCTGCCAGAGGCCTGAATAGGCAAGCCAGCTCCACTGCTCATCAACGAGCCGCTTGAAGGAAAGCTCATGTTTTGTGAGGACCATTTTTTCCAAGTCCCTGTGGGCCTCGATGATGGCAATTGCAGCAGGGGCTTCATAGACTTCCCTTGACTTTATTCCCACTACTCTGTCTTCTATATGATCAACGATTCCAACTCCAAAGGACCCGGCCTTGTCACCTACGTATTGAATCAGGTCAACAATGTCCATGCGCTTGCCGTCAGCTGCCACTGGCACGCCAGCCTCAAAATCTATGTCAAGGTATCCGGCCTTGTCGTTATGCAGATTAACAAATTGAAATGCATCCTCCGGCGGCTCAAAAAAGGCATCTTCTATATTGCCACCCTCAACTGCTCTCCCCCATAGATTCAGGTCTATGCTGTATTTTTTCGCCTCAACGCTGATAGGTATGTTCTGCTCTTTGGCAAACTTTATTTCGACATCCCGGGTCAGGTTCATATCTCTTATTGGAGCAATTATCTGAATCCCCGGAGCCAGAGCACGCATTGTAATATCGAATCTAATCTGATCATTTCCCTTGCCCGTGCAGCCATGCGCCAGAGCTTTTGCGCCTTCGGCGGTTGCTACCTGAACGGCCTTTGCAGCAATGAGAGGCCTTGCAAGGGCGGTTGCAAGCGGGTACTTGCCCTGATAAAGCCCATTTGCCTTGATGCTAGGGATAATGTAATCTCTGGCAAACTCCTCTTTGGCGTCGATATAAACGTGCTTGACTGCCCCTACTGCTTTTGCCTTCTTCTCTATCTCGACAAAGTCGTCGTCCTGCCCGCAGTCTACCGTTACAGTAATTACATCAAGTTTGTGCAGTGTTTGCAGATACCTGATGCAGACAGAAGTGTCCAGGCCGCCAGAATACGCAAGAACAACCTTGTCTTTGGCCATGAATACCCGTTGCGTTTTCTGCCACTACATTTATATTTTTTGGTCAGGAATGACCTAAATCAGGGTGAAAATGGCTATTGTTGGTCACAGGGAGATCTATCACCAATGCGGTCAAAGAAGTTGTAAATAATGACTTATCTTTTCAAGATTCTCTTGCGCGGGACTATTGCAATATCAGCGCACTTGCCCGCATTATAAAACCTCAGGTCGACAAGATGCTCAGCAAGAGCACAAGCATAGAAAGCATAATTACAGCACTCAAGCGTTCTAGAAAAGACTATGACATACCGGAGCGTCCAATAGCTTCAATTCTGGCTGGCAGTACTATAAGCGTCAGGACAGATGTAGCAAAAGTATCTGCAGAGAAAAGCAAAAAGACGGTAGACAAAGTGGCCAAGGCTCTGACCCAGAACGTTGATAATTTTATCAGCGTCTCGGAGAGTATACTGTCCATTACCCTAGTTTTTGATGATGTTCTGCTAGATGATGTTAAAGCCATGTTTTCTCCAGATGATGTACTGGAAGTAGAGGATGACCTGGCGGCTATAATTGTCCACAGTCCGGAGGAAATAATAAAAACTCCCGGCTGTGCAATAGCGTTTTACAACCAGCTTGCCAGAAGGCACATAAACATTGAGGATACGGTCAGCTGTTATACAGACACAATTATGCTTGTGAAAATGGGAGACATAGGAAAGGCATTCAACGCTCTCACAGATCTCATTTCAAATTCAAGGAAGATGCGCGCAACAAGAAAGCACCGCCTGGGCTAACAGAATCGAGAATACCCATGTCAAAGTACACATAGCTACTACTAGTAATCCAAAGAAATGCCGCTTTGCTAGGGATTCAAGAAGAAACGCCAACCAAATTAAGTTAAAAAAGGTTTTAACTCCCGATAGTATCGAAAAGCTGTGTACAGGCGCTACACTCTAGACGAGGTCAGGCGCAAGATCATAGATGTCTTGCAAAGCTATAGCACCGGGCTTTCGGGAATAGAACTTGCTGACAAGACAGGCATGAACAGAATGACGATTACAAAGTACTTGGATATCCTGTATACCATGGGACTTGTCAAGAAAAAAAAGGTAGGGTCCGTGAACATCTGGTTTCTTGAAACTGGCGTAGCAGATATTGAATTTCCCGTAAACTACTTGCAGATCCAGCAAAAGCTGGTTAGTGCAGTTCTGTCAGGCGAGGAGGATCAAGCACGCAGAATCGTAATCAGCGCAATTAATTCCACGGATTTTCCTGTAAGGGTTCTTACAGATGTTATTATGCCAGCAGTAAATACAATTGCCCAGCTATACGCCAGAGGAAAGCTTGACAAAACAGAGAGGATATTTCTTTTGAACATTATCTCCGAGATAATCGACTTGGTTAAATTCAATGTGCGGCCAAAGGAGGTAAAAGCCGGAGCCCATCTTGTATCTGTGGCAGGCTCTGAGGATATGGTTCACATAGCAAAGAGCGCTGCTGTGGCTTTTCAGATGCTTGGGTGGAATTCAGCATACATAGGAAATGTTGAGGATCATATTGATCCATTTTTTGATATCGATTTTCAGCGGTTCATAGCCAAGCTCTGGGGGGACAAGAGAGGGCTAATGGTGATATGCATTTTTTCATCCGGCGAAGGATCGCTTCAGTTTCTGTCCTCCACGGCAAAGGCAATAAAACCAAGGTTGAAGGGAGAACTTGTTCTGGTAGCCCATGCAACACCAGAAGTTCAGGCAGTAACAGAGGAAATTCAGCCAGACTTTCTTGCAAAAGACCTGCAATCTCTTATTGACCGAATTGAGCAATTCTACAGTAAAAAGACAGAACAGTAGATGCATGGCAGCTGCGACAGCAGAGAGAAGCATCTGTATGCAATTATCTTGACTAGCTTATCATTGGTCTATGCTATCCAGTGATTCGGATATCATACAAAAAAGAATTCAAAATATAGATGCATGGCATCTCAGGCACCCTGCAGAGGAAATGGTGTTATCGGCGGCGCGCTTGGAACAAAGGCGTGTAGTATCAGCGTAATTACTACTCCTACAATTGCAAAGACAATCGTAGCCAGCACCGCAATCCCCAAGGCCCTTAGCCAGCCGGTGTCAAAGCCTTTTTTGAACACTCCTATCCATGCCACAAATGCTATGATAAATGATAATGCAATCAGCAGTGATCTCTCTCCAAATGTAAACGTCAGTAATGCGGCAGTTACAAAAAACACGATTGCATAAACTATTGGCCCCACTGCCGTTACTAGCATAGCTTTTGTAAACCTCGCCTTTCCAAGCGTCAGGACCTTTGCTGCTATCCATACAGGAATGGAGACTATTATCCATAAAGCGAAAAGCCCCACGATAACAGCAGCCGCGACAGCAACTAGCCCTGCACTATCAGACATTCCGATAACAAGTCTAATCTTATTGCGACGCTATTTAAGCAATCTATTCAGCGTTGACTGATGATGGAACAAGCCAATTTAATTTACACCAATGGAAACTCAATTTAATCTTCAACAATTATGTAATACTGACTTCTGTTGAAGGCTATTGTGCTGGCTGGCGGCTATGCAACCCGCCTATATCCGTTGACAAAATATGTGCCAAAACCTCTACTGCCTGTTGACGGAATACCGATTATAGACTATATAATAGAGAAAATAGAGAACCTAGGATCCATAGAAAGAATAATTGTATCTGCCAACAGCAAGTTTGAGGAACAGTTTCACTCCTGGCTGCAAAAGCACACTGCTAACCAGAATATAGAGCTAGAAATTGAGAAAAGTGAAGGCGACTGGAACAAGCCTGGTGCGATAGGCGCACTTTCCAGCATTTGGAAGAAACATCCTTCAGACGATTATTTGGTTGTCGCAGGAGACAATCTCTTTACTGATACACTGAGCGAGTTTTTGTCTTTTTATCTTGCTCGCAGGGCTACATCTGTTGCCCTCTACCCCAATGACAGCCAGCAATCCGCAGACAATTTTGGCTCTGTTGAAATAAATTCTGAAGGCAGGATTGTCAAGTTTGTTGAAAAGCCTGTATCAGCATCCACAAGAGGCAGCTTGATCGCAACATCCATTTATCTGATCCCTGCTGGCGATATGAAAAGGACAGACAAGTATATTAGCGAAGGCAACAATACCGACTCGCCAGGATACTTTATCCAGTGGCTCTCAAGCAAACACAATGTCTACGGATACCAGTTGAAGGGAAGATGGTGGGATATCGGCACTATAGATTCGTACAACAGCGTCAAGGAGCTCAAGTTGCCTGCATATACCAGATCAGGATCGGCTGCTGCCTGAACTCATTTTACTGCAAAGTCTACTAAAGCCGCTTGCGAGATTTTTCTTATGTTCTAATTGTAACGTCTTATTTTGTCAAACCCGTAAAAGATTAGAATAGAATGTTCTCGCGTGGATAGAGCATACCGGCAGAGAGACAGCGTAAGCGAGGGCAGTGCAGGGCAGCCAAGAGATAGTGCGCCCATACAAACCCTTGCATGGAAGGCTGTCTTTTTGGTCTGGGCCCCCTCAAGTCCAAGGGCAGAGGGCCTCGCAAAGCTTTTGAATGCAAGGCTCTATCAGCTAACTTACAAGTTCAAGAGGAAGATCTACGCACCGATAAAATACCCATTACTCTTTTCACAGAGCCTCCGGATTCTGAAAAGAGAAAGGCCGGACCTTGTCGTATGTCAAGACCCGCCGGTGTTCTGCGCTCTTGCTGTTCTAATATACAGGTACTTTTCAGAGATGCAGACTATGCTCGTTGTCGATGCGCATACGGCCGCATTTGGCAGGCCATGGTCTTACATAAGGTGGCTACACCGGCTGGTGATGAGAAAAGCTGTAGCAGTTTTGGTTACTAATGCAGAACTTCGGGATTATGTATTGCACAATTATGAGATTGTTCCTGTTGTGCTGGAAGACAAAGTACCGGATATCAAACCAGCAGATATGGCCCGGACTTGGAGCCAAGATACTCTCGGAACTAATTTCAAAGTTGCTGTGATATCCTCATTTGCTCCTGATGAGCCAATAGCAGAGATCATGCAAGCAGCTGAAATGCTGCCTGACGTAAAGTTTTACATCACAGGTGACAGCACAAAGAGCGAAATAGATCTGAGCATAAAGCCAGAGAACGTAACCCTGACGGGGTTTCTTGACAAAGAAAGCTACCTTGCACTGCTCGGAAGAGCAGATGCCCTAATGGTTCTTACAAAAAGGGATATGACGATGCTTGCAGGGGCATACGAGGCTCTTGCACTAGGCAAGCCACTGATAACCTCTGATTGGCTGCCGCTAAAAAGATACTTTAGCAAAGGAGCTGTATATACTGACAATTCTCCCCAGCAAATAGTCCAAGCAGTCAGAGTAGTGCAGCAGAACAGAGACAAGCTGGCAGATCATGCTGCCTTGCTCAGGTCTGAGAAAGAGAAAGAGTGGATCAAGAGGGCAAATGACTTTGTCCAGAGCCTTCTTTCTGCAAAAGATTCAGGAAGGATCGCTATGCAGATTCAGGAGCCCGAATCTCAGTCCTACAAGGGCAGAACAGACAGCAGTGCTGTTGCAACATAGATACAGATGGACATATAGCAAAACATGGGCAAGCAGGTAAAAAAGAGGGACAGGCATGCGCGTTACATTCTAACCAGCAGCAATCTGAATGAGTCACCTGACCATCATCGCTATGCGGCAGCAGGGGTTGTCGAAAAGCTTTCCTTTTTTATGCTTGCGACAAGATCTCTTATTCCATCTTCGAGGCCCCATTCAGCCCGAAACCCAAGCTCAGACATGGCAAGCGAAGTATCTGCGATGGTGTCCTGCACATAGTTCCTGATTGGATTATTGACATACAGAGGCGATATGTTTGTCCCAAGCTGAGCGTTGATGGCTTCGACCATACTGTTAAATGAAGTCTGCACTCCAGTTCCTACGTTATAGATGCCAAATTCTTTGTCCGACTGCATAGCCAGAATATTTGCATGTACTACATCTTTAATGAATACAAAATCCCTGGTCTGTGTTCCATCACCGTATATGGTTGGTCTTTTTCCCTGTATCATATCCCAGAGGAACTGCGAGATATTGTTTGCAAACTTGCCCTTGTGCTTTTCGTTTGGTCCGTATACGCTGAAGTATCTTAGGCCTATTGAGCTCAATCCATTTTCAAGATAATATGTCCTCGCCAGCACTTCCCTGCAGTAAAACGAGGCCTCATAGAATGTCTTTGGCGAAATAGGCCTTGATTCCTTGAACGGAGCGATGTGGCCATTGTACAGCGAGCTTGAGGATGCAAAAATTACTTTTTTTATATTGTTTCTCTTTGCAGCTTCCATGACATTCATGAACCCAATGACGTTTGCGTCAACACCGTCGCGGGGATCATCTTTGAACATTGGAGAGGAGCTCATGGCAGCATCGTGAAATACATAGTCACAGCCCTTTACGGCATCCAGAACAAGGTTATAGTCCATGACTGAGCCTCTGATGAACCTGACTTGTTTTGGAAGGTTTGATTCTCTGCCAAGATACAGATTGTCTAAAGCAATGACTTCATTTGTGCTGTCTTTGGATAGCTCTGATGCAATACTTGAGCCGATAAAGCCGGCTCCTCCGGTTACAAGTATCTTCAATTTTAGTTTCTAAAAAAAGCAATGTTTTCATTGGTTATAAGCGGTAGCGGAGAATCTCAGATTATCCTTAAATATGCAAGGCAGAACCAGAACCTCGCCCTGAATGCACGAACGGCATCCCTGATAGGCGGAATTACTAGCCTTGCTATTGCCTGCTTTTTGGTTATCATTTCATACTGCCTGTATATGTGCCCCTCCTCTATCTGCTGCTTTTTTGGGATGTAAATTGCCATCGGCTTGAATATCGTGCCGGTACGCCGGTATGTAGTATCCTGTATCTTTGGGTAATGGTCTGCCAGATAATTTGGTATCTTTCTCCACTCCATGCCGTTTTTTTCGAAATTGAACTTTATTGCAGCATCTTCTCCGTGCGGAAGATCCAAGTCTATTCCAAGCACAGGGTCTCTTTTTACTAGAGTCTGGCCAAATACTCCGTATCTTAGCTTTGTACATTCTACAGGCATGTCGAACCTGTAGTGGTCTATTCTGCAACCCTCCACTGCATCGGCTCCATCCATATGCCTTTTCATCTCCTCAAACCAGCCTTTTTTGAGTATAATATCAGAATCAATTACTGCAACCCACTTGGTTGTGGCTTTGGAAAATCCAAATTTTGTGGCCTGCCCAAGGTTAAGCTCCGGCTTGACATAGATCTCGACTTTGTCAAATGAAGAGGCAATATCCAGTGTCCTGTCTGTAGACCCTGCGTCTACTACTATTATCTTGCCGACAGGAATTTCGGCATATATAGACTCTAGACACTGTCGTAAAAATTCCTCCGAATTTTTTGTCCTGATGACAACGTCTATTGGCTCGTCGCCTTGCATAATCGTTTTTGCACCTGTCCCCCTTCTGTCCTCTTCTTCTATGTCCATAGACTCTGCTTTCTTTTCCAATTTATACTGCTCCTTCCTGGCTGCGCTATGCCTGGCTTCAGCTGCAAAGTAGTTCTCGTAATTTTAAAAGCGCTTCCTAATCTTCTTCTATTAGCATGATATAATACAATATAATACTCTAATCGATCAACCAATTAATTAATTGCAAAGTGAGTTTGGCGATCTGCTGACTAGTTTTCCTGTGCACTTGCTCAAGCACAGCCAGCGGCTCTGCGTATCTGTGCAATGTCTTCAAAAGGTGTATGGTTTAGCCAGACAATAAAAGCACCTGATAGTGACGCTGCTTTGTAATTCTCCTGCCTGCCAGAGCTTTCTAGATGCTGGAGGGAGAGTCCTGCCGCAGAATATCGCATTGTTTGATTCAGTGTATGCTCTAGGGGACATTTCCATTTCTCTACTTCATCTGCAGTTTCTGCAGTAAAGAGAACCTCTGTTTCAGATCCTGATAGATATGCACACAATGACGCCAGCTCACGCACGTTTGTCATAACATCTTTGTTAGCAAGGCCAAAATGCTGCCTCCAAGCGTAATCATAGGTTTGAAACACAAGAAAGTCAAGGCCTGCTTGGGCAATCAGGCCGTAATCTACTCCATGCATGATTGCTTGAGTGGGACCATAGTTCATGCAGCTATAAGCCGCAAGCTTGCCACCAGAAGAATGCACATAGCCTGCAATACGCCTGTAAAATTCTGCCCATTCAGAGCAATTCCACTTAATCCAGTCTTGCCAGTGCGCTGACCAGATGTCTGCAGCAGTATCAATGTAATTCAGGGTATCGCTTTTTCCGGCTTGCTGTACTGCACAATTGCTGTGGCCGTTATAGTAGCTGGATTTTAGAAATTTCCTTATCGCCTTGTGGCTATAATCATAGCGATTAACTCCTGCTGTATCGTCTCCGAACCTGCGAAAGCCCATACCTCCATCTCCCAGAAAGAGGCCATCAAAACCAAATGCATCCGATATCTTTGAGTACTGCCTGCAGACATGATCTGAAAATTTTTCGCCGCTTTTTACTCCATAGTCGTCTTGGTTCATATCCAGCAATGGGTTAAAGTCTGCAGCAAAATCATCTGTATGCCATTTAGCCCCGGTGCAGTCTGTCAACAAAAGCTCTGGGTGGCGCATGGTTATCCATCTATTCTCATGGACCCAGAATCCATACATGATCCTGATGCCTTTTTCATGAAACGCTTTTACAAATGATCTGAGGTCATTCTGTGTAGGGTAGTATGCGCTTGGCCCGTGCCTATTTAGCCTCACGAATGATTCAGGATTGAATCTATTAAATGTCAGAAAAAAGTCCGGCTGCCTGTCTTCCATCAATACTACAAAGTCAACTTGCTGCTCCGACATCTGCTCTGCAACCAATACATAGCCATCGGGGGTGGATATACCAAGGTCAAGACATCCACCAATTATAGGAGAACTGTCGCCTCTGCCGCTTACGCTGCCTGTGGATATTTTATCGCCTGCCAACACAGTTACTGTTCAATTTATTAAGATCTCCTGTCAATATCAGCGTTGGCCGGTCCGCGTGCAACGAGTAAGTTCTACCAATCTCCTGCAGCTGTAAAAGTAATATCTTTTAGTAGAATTATCTCGAAGACATAAAATTAATCAAATATTTTCTAGTCTGTTGGAGCTAAAGCCAAGTCTTCCGCATTGCATACGACTGCATATTGCGGAGGTCAGTGAATAGCGGAAATGAGCAAGAGCATAAGAGTAGGCTATTCTGGCTTTATATCGTTTGGCTCCCGCCTCCTGAGCCTCTTTACAGGCCTTATCTTTATCACCCTGATAACTCGTAACCTGAGCCAATATGATTTTGGTCTGTGGCAGCTTATACTTTCCATAATCTCGTATTCCGTTCTGCCAAATGTCATAGTGGATTACTGGGCTATAAGGGATCTTGCCAGAGGCGAAAGGCATGCTTCGACTGCTGTGCTTTTCTCGCTGATACTTTCTGCAGGCGGTATGGCAATGTACATGTTAATCTCATCTCTTTCGTCTTCGCATGTAGACAAAGGCGCCCAGTTTCTATCTTTTATTCTGGCTATCGCCCAAGTGCCTCTGTCCTACCTATCAATTACGTTGCAAACCATATCCCAGGCTGCCAGGCCGCAATCAGTTGGATTGGCCTTCATTACATTTGAGCTGATCAAGGTTGTATTTGCGATATTTGCGTTCTTTAGACTCGGAATAAGTGTAAATGTGGCAATAGCTGCGGTGTTGTTTGCTCTGGTGGCGCAGTGTCTGGTTCTTTATGCCACACAGCCAAGGGAGATCTATTCAAGGAGCTTTGACCGGCAAGCTGTAAAGAGGTGGTTGCACCTTGCCTGGCTTCCGGCCTTTGTAACCTTTGCAGGCTATATCGGCACTGTAGATACGCTGGTTGTAACAGTAATCACAGGTTCAACTTTGGTTCTGGCATATTACAGGGCTGCAAATGTAATAGCGGCGCTGGTATCGCATGCTGGAGCATTTACGTTTGCACTCTATCCAAAGCTGATTGGAGGTGGAATGCTAAGCGAGTCAAGGTATGTCATGATCCTTACTATGCTCTTTAGCATTCCAATGGGCGTCGGAATTTTCATCCTGTCTGGTCCCCTGCTCTCTGTGCTCGGCCATGACTATGCTTCTGCCTATATTGTGTTATGGTTTGCAGTCCCAATAGTTATCATAGGCTCGGTCCATCAGATCTTTGAATCAGTTCTTACTGCAAGAGAAAAGGTGGATGTAACAAAATCTTCGTTCAAGGACTATGCAAAAAGCAGGCTCTTTACAGTTCCTCAGATAACTCTTTTTGGCAGCATAATTTCACTTGTCGCACTTGGCGTAGTATTCTACTGGCTCAAGTCAGTGCACGCAGATCCTATAACTATGGCCATTGCATGGTCTGCAATTGCAATATGTGTATCGTCACCGGGCCTTGCGATAAAATGGAAAATGATGCAGCGCTCAAATATTACATTCAAATTCCCCTGGCGAAATATTGCGACCTACTCTGGTGCTACAGCAGTGATGGCGGTGGTTCTGATTCTGGTTGGAGCATCGGCAATATCATATGCGTCAACTTTTCACTTGGTGCTAAAGCTTCTTGCCTATACTGCGCTTGGCGCGGCTATATATTTTCCAATTGTATTTGCACTGGACAGAGATTTCAGGGTTCTGACTTACAAGTCAATCAATACCGCAAAGACAATCAGGAAAAAGTGGTCCAATGTCACAGATGCAGCTTCAACATGAGCTTTTGACTGCCACTTGATGGGTTCTTGCACCTTACAGGCAGGTTGGTTGGTTGATTGGTTAGTTAGTTAATTAGATAAGCCCAAGGTAGGCAAGGACAAACCATATCTTTGTACGGAAGGCAATGTATGCTTCTCTTGCTACGCTCCGGATAAGCATATTCCATATTACTTCCTTGAATGTCACCATCTTGTACTTCCTGTATATGTGCCCCTCTTCTATCTGCTGCTTTTTTGGAACATAGCGCGGGATAACGCCCATAAGAGTTCCAGTTCTCCGGTATACATTTGTCTCAAATTTAGGAAAATGCTCTGCCAAGTAATTTTCTACTTTTAGCCACTTCAAGCCATTGCTGTCAAAGTAGTATTTTGTCGCGGCGTCTTCTCCATGAGGAAGGTTGAGGTCAAGGTTCTGCAAGCAGCTGCGCCTGAGCATGGTCTGTCCAAACACGCCGTACCTGACTTTGGTCAGGTTCTGAATTCTGTCGAATCTATAATGCTCTATCCTGCAGCCTTCTATTGCATCTGCCTGATCCATGTACTTTGACATTTCCTCAAACCATCCTCTATTTAGCACCATATCAGAGTCAATAATGGCAACCCAGTCTGTCTTGGCCATGCTAAAACCAAATTGCGTAGCTTGTCCCAGATTGAGCTCGGGCTTGATAAAAACCTCTAAGTCTCTGTACTGACCAGCTATTTTCAGGGTGTCATCTGTGGAGCCGCCATCCACAATTAGCACCTTGCGAACAGGTATTTCTCTGAAAATGGAATCCAAGCATTGTTTTAGCATCTCGGCAGAATTTCTTGTCCTTATGACTACGTCAATTTTCCCCTCGTACATGCTTATTTGCTTGGTTCTATACTGTTTTTACAAAATTTAACAGTTAGCAAGATTTGAATTGCTGAATCTCCCGTAAGCATCTTCTTGTTTGCAAACCAGAACCAAAATGATCAATATTGGTTGGCTGGCTTTCAGCCATATGCGACCAACTAACTAACTTCAATGACTGAATGACTCGCCACCTGCGATTATTGTATCTCTCTATCTGAAAAACCTTCAAGCAAGCATGTATGTTACTGCCCTTTACTTGTAGGGATAGACTTGCCAGCAGAATTGAAAAAATTATTGCCTATCTAGTTATCGGTAACTTCCAGTACCTTAGCTGTCGCTGGCAGTAGCGGCGCTGGTGCCTTCTCCGGAATTGTCGGCAGGGCTTTTTTCTTGAAGAACTTGGTCATCAGTACAAGCGACACCACAAGGAATCCAATTCCAAGGATAAATGAAGAACCGTAACCAAACGATGCCGCCATCCCTCCCGCCATTATTGACCCTACGAGCTGACCGGCGCCTGTTACGCTGCTGTTAGTGCCAGCCATATTCCCCCCTTTTCCATCAGGGATCATTTTCAGAAGTGCAGTCGTTGTAGTGGTGCTCCAGAGGCTAAATCCTATCCCGTCAACCAAGATAAATGCAGCAAGTGTGAATGCCAGGACCGAGAATGGACTCCCTGCAAAAAAGACTGCTGCAATTGTCATCAGCCCGGCACCAGTCATGCGCGGCAGATATGACCATCGGCTCATTACATCTTCTCTTTTGCTTACGATTCTGTTATTGAAGGGCAAAAAGACTACCTTGGAAAGATGCAATACAGTATACGCCAAGAAGACTTGCGAATCAGTAATGTTATTTTCTTTCAGGAAAGGGGTGTACGGTGTATAGATCAGGTTGCCAGAAAGGAAGTACAGCGCTACGCCAAAGAAGAACAAAAACTCTTTTCTTGACAGCAAGCTGCGCATACTTGACAGGCTAAATGCAGCGGGCTTGACGGTCCTGAAAGAGACTGACTTTAGATTGCAGAGCGCAGACCTATAACTTACTTTTCTTCTTTCCTTTTTCTTTTCCTTGCCATCTAATGGAGACTTGACAAGCAAGATAGTGAGAACAAGCGAGGAAAGGGCCATTACTGCACAGAGAGCAGCATAGGAGCGCACATCATGGTCCATAAGCCACAGGTATCCTGCGACCATTGCAATTACAAGTCCTCCGCAGCTGATGAGTGAAGTCCAGCTAAAAGTCTTGAGCATATTCTCTTTTCCTGACTTTTCCATGACAAGCAGGTTTGTTACGGGGCCTGCGCCAGCAGTAAAGAAGGCGATTAGTACAGAGATAAGAATGACCTCCGGCACATCATGTACAAGGTAAACAGAGGAACCCAGAGCGACCATTGAAGCTGCAGAAATGAGCAGAATAACTTTTCTCCATTCCAGAGCATCCATTAGTTTGCCCCAGAATATCGCTCCAAATGTCACTGCAAGCCCTGAGAGAAATGCTGAAATGGCAACTTCCCTGACTGTTCCTCCAAGCTGCAGAATATAGATAGAGAGCATTGTTGAAATGCCGCTGCTGCTGGCATTCATTGGAACAAGATACCATGTCCAGCTCCGGGTGACAAGCGATGGGGATAAGACTTGCATTCAGTAAATCTACTTATTTATTCCTCAGTAAAAATTAATTATAAAAATACTATGTGGTAAAATTATGTATTAAGGTTACAAATACAAACTGTTGGAAGAGAAGTATTATTTCTTTTATCTGAGAACTAGTGATCTGCCCTTGAGGCCTGCAACCAAGACATGCTCATAGCTAGCCGATTAGTTGCCTGAGCGGAACAGTAGAATCAGAATCTTCTGCGAAATGAGCCCAGAATGCCTCCGCCTGAGGCCAAGTCTGTACCCACAAAAAGCCCAATTGCAGCCGCCATGGTGACAGCCCACACGACCTTGTTCCAGCTAAACACCTGCTGACCGTCCAAGCCCATGAAGGGAATGAGGTTAAACAGTGCAATCCAAGCGTTGAATCTTGCGCCTATTAGCAGAATCTGCGGAGCAAAACTCCCTAATCCTAATCCAAATCCTGCGCCTACACCTGCAGAATATGCCGACATATTGATTGCCAGATAAGTGACAAGAAAGCCCGTCCCCATTACAAGGTTTATGATTGGGCCTATCCACGACACCTTCCCCTGTCTGCGGGCACTGAGCTCTCCACTGACAAAGACTGCTCCAGGCGCTATGAACTTGAACGGAAAGAACGGAATAGCGGAGAGCGCTGTAATGGCGGCTCCATAGAGCAGCACTCTGAACTCGGCCCACGCACGGTAGGCCTGTGCGAGAAACTTGTGGCCCAGCTCGTGGAGCATAAAAGCGCTAATGAATATTGCCAGAAAATCCCACCTGAGCCTGAACCCGTAAAATGACATGCCTACTGCAGTGACAAGTGCAGTGCCGATAAGCAGGTGCAACAGCTCAGTCCTTGAAAACCTGAGAACGACTGTGTTTTTGAGCAGAGCTACCATTCGCTCTTGTGGCGCGCCCCTTTTTCCTTGGAGCCTTTCTATGTATTCCCTCTCTCTTGCAGGCTGCTTGATATAGTCGTCTACAAACGGGCAACTGTGGTTGGGCGGCAGCCTGTGAGCTCCGCAAAAGCTTCCGTGGCAGTACCGGCATTTGAACGGCAATGCCTCATCGTTATCGCATATATCGCAGCGCATTATTCTATTTCTATCCTTGCCCTGATGCTCCGGGAGTTAGTTCAGTTGTAGATGAAGACAGATAGCAGACGTACATTGGCACGACGCATATTTTGACCTTTCAGAGTCCAAGTCTCTGGCCATCCAAGGCCTGCAAAAAAAGCAGAGTGTAACCACGCTTCATATTACAGGTCATCGTTAGCCCCTCCAAGTTTTTCGTCAATCTGGCGCTGTAGCTTTTTGTATGTTTCATATCGTTTCGTCCACTTCGAGAGCACAAACCATTGCCTTATACCAATGCCAAGCCATACTATAGATATGGCCAAGGGCAGTATGCGCAGCTCAAAAAACCGTATGCCGAGTCCGCTCCGCTGCGGCGCGTGGTTGTCTACCATCTCAAAGGGTGGGGCGATTATCAGTGAACTTATGAAAAGGGCTACAGGAGGAAGTATCATAACCGTGAGAATCATGATTATGAATAGCTTTTTGGTTGCGTTCAGCTGATAGATAATTCCATCCATTAACTTGAATAAGTTCATACTGGAATCATCTCTATCAGAGCCGGACATCACTATGTTTTCTCCTGTTTGTCGCTTAAAAATGGTTTGGTAACTTTGTTATTTATGCGGTCAGCACTTTCGCTTCTTGGAAAGAGCGCTTCATATGGCTCCAGAATTTCTCGCAATATCGCTTGACCTTTTTGAGAGACTCTGTATTTAATAACGACCTTATTTCCCCAGAATTCTTCGCTTTTGTTCAGCAGCCCTTTTTCAACCATTTCGTCAAGTATTTCCCGGTGCTTTACGTTATTGAGGCCACAATAGCTCATCAGCTTGCTCTGGTTGAGTTCTCCATATTCGTATAATTTTAGAAGAATATCCTTTCGTATGTAAATCCTGTCGCGATACTCATGTACCAATTTAGGTCATGTTTGCCGTAGATGCCCGCGTAAGACGATAGGATTACTCTGCAATAATGTCATATACCTGAAAAGCGAGAAACCCTGATCATTATATAATATTTGCTGGTCCGCATAGTTGCCTGTTCTGCTGCACAGTCGATAAAAAGCAATGATCTTGTGGCTACCGAAACGTATAGCGTACACCATGAGCCAAGTTTAGCAAGAGAATTTTACTGAAATCCACCGTACGATCTATCTATCTATCTATCTCGCAATATCGATACAAATGGGTTAGGACTGAGAGATTTAACTTGCGGCTTTTTAGTAGATGTGCCTTTACTTTTACTTGTCAGGTTTGACCAGCTCAAATACTGGTTTGTCCATTCACGTAACAAAGTTACGTGTCATGGGTAGTCAATGCTTATAATTAAAATCACAGAACTGATACGATATATAGTTCAGGAGACTGATTTGATTGAACAATAGCAAGGATGTAGAGCATTCTCATGCTCGTGTTGAGCCGGCAAGCTCTGGTATGATCCAAGGCGGCGGCCCAGCCTCAAAGTCATACTCCACCGAGCCTCTGGCCATGCAGGTCAAGGACCTATCGAAAGTGTTCTTGTCTTCAGCAGGCAAGGTAGTTGCATTAAAGAACATAAACTTTGAAGTCAGAAAGGGTGAATTTGTAGCCATCGTAGGACCGTCAGGGAGCGGCAAGTCTACGTTACTGAATATGGTCGGCGCGCTGGACAGGCCAACTGTTGGCAAAGTCTACATCAATGGCGTGGATATTTTTTCTTTGAGCGATTATGAGATTGCCCAGATGCGCAACATGTTGATTGGCTTTATTTTTCAGTCATACAATCTCATTAACAGGACTACAGTCGAGAAAAATGTAGAGCTTCCCGCAATTATTGCAGGGATGAGCGCACATGATAGAAAGCGCAGGGCGCTAAAGCTGCTTGAGGTCCTTGGCATTTCTGACAAAGCCAGATTCAAACCAACCAACCTATCAGGCGGACAGCAGCAGCGAGTTGCAATTGCAAGAGCTTTGATTAACAATCCTGCCATAATATTGGCAGACGAGCCAACGGGCAACCTAGATACAAAGACAGGACAGGAAGTATTTGATTTGCTAAAGATGCTGTCAGCCAAGTATAGAAGGACGATAGTGATGGTGACACACAATCC
>Ga0070740_10000898_pt1 | contig 48042 bp, 50 predicted proteins | sample Coa_R2_FD_67286 | JGI IMG/M metagenome (GOLD analysis project Ga0070740, IMG submission 67286) | Surface soil microbial communities from Centralia Pennsylvania, which are recovering from an underground coalmine fire - Coalmine... | ecosystem: Environmental > Terrestrial > Soil > Unclassified ... | reverse complement strand
CGCCGCGCCACGGGCAAGAACGTTCTGCTGGTGGATTTCGATCTGGCGGGAGGCGTAATCGGCTTCTGCCTGAAGATCAGCCAGCCCGCGTGCGTGCTGGACGCTCTCGCTCAGGCCGAGCATCTGGACGCCGCGGCATGGGCGGCTCTGGCGGTGAATTGCGACGGCGTGGATGTGCTGTGCGCGCCCGCTGCGCCGTATACCGAGCCGGTGGAGGCGGCGCGGGTTCACGCTCTGGTCGACTATGCCCGCGCCGTTTATGACTGGATTGTCATCGATACGCCCGCGGTATTTGAGCGGCTTTCGCTGCTGACGATCGGACGCGCGGATCAGACGCTACTGGTGTCGACTGCCGAGCTTCCGAGCCTGCACCTCGCGCGCAAGGCGGTGATGACCCTGGAACAGCTGGGATTCCCGAAAGAGCGCTTTCAAATGATCGTGAACCGGATGAACGGGCGCGAAGGGATGACCGTCGCGGACATCGAAAAGCTTCTCAACTGCAAAGTGCACGCCACGCTGCCCAGCGATTACTTTGCGCTGCACCGCGTCGTGACGCTGGGGCAGCCGCTGGACGGCGACGGCGAGCTCGGCCGCGCGCTAGAGGCGCTGGCGGGGTCGATTTCCGGGCAGGGCGCGGTTGAAAAGCGCGGCGACGCCGCGCCAGCCAACGAGAGGCTGGCGTTCTCGGTTTTGTAACAAGACGATATGTTTCCAACTGACGCCAGACCAGCACAGCAGCAGTTGACCTGGGAACAGAGACTGCTGAAGAACGCATCGCGGCCGAGCAAGGCTGCGTTGAAGCCCGAATATCAGGAAGTGAAATTTGCGCTGCACCGCAAACTGGTCGACAAGATCAATCTGGAAGCGCTGGCGACGATCGAGAATCAGCGCGTGCGGGCGGAAGTCCGGCAGGCGCTGCTTTCGCTGATTGACGCCGAGCCGACGCTGCTCAGCTCCATTGAAAAGCAGCAGATCTGCGACGAGGTGCTCGACGAGGTTTTCGGGCTGGGGCCGCTCGAGCCTTTGCTGCAGGACCCGACCGTGTCCGACATTCTGGTGAACACGCACAAGCAGGTCTATGTGGAGCGCAAGGGCGTTTTGGAATTGACGAGCGTCACTTTCCGGGACTCGGCGCACCTGCTGCGCATCATCGACAAGATTGTTTCGCAAGTGGGGCGCCGGATCGACGAGTCCACGCCCATGGTGGACGCGCGGCTCATGGACGGATCGCGGGTCAACGCGATCATTCCTCCGCTGGCGGTGGACGGGCCGCTGGTATCGATCCGCCGCTTCAGCACGGACAAGCTGTTGCCCGCCGATCTGGTGCAGCGTCGGGCCATGACGCCGGGGATGATGGAGCTGCTCGAAGCGGCGGTGAAGGCGCGGTTGAACATCATTATCGCGGGCGGAACCGGCGCCGGCAAAACGACGCTGCTCAATGCGCTGTCATATTTCATTTCGCCCAAGGAGCGCATTGTCACGATCGAAGACGCGGCCGAGCTGCAGTTGAAGCAGCCGCATGTGGCCCGTCTGGAGACGCGTCCGCCCAATTTGGAAGGGCATGGGGCCGTGCGCCAGCGCGAGCTGCTGATCAACAGCCTGCGTATGCGGCCGGACCGCATCGTGGTGGGCGAGGTTCGCGGCGAAGAGGCGCTGGACATGCTGCAAGCCATGAATACGGGTCATGACGGCTCGCTCACGACGGTGCACGCCAACTCGCCGCGCGACGCTGTCTCGCGTCTGGAGGTGATGGTGTCGCTGGCGAACTCGAACATGCAACTGGTTTCCATCCGGCAGCAGATTGCGAGCGCTGTGCATGTGCTGGTGCAGGCGGCCCGTCTCAGCGACGGGTCGCGGCGCGTGACCAACATCACGGAAGTGACGGGAATGGAAGGCGAGGTCGTAACGCTTCAGGATCTGTTTGTATTCGAGAAGCGCGGGCTGAATGCGGACGGGCAGGTGCTGGGCCGCTTCGCCGCGACGGGCATCCGTCCCAAGTTTTACGAAAAGCTGCTCGCGGCCGGAATCCGGCTGCGGCCGGATCTTTTCGATGAGGTAGTCGAGGTTTAGACCCATGAGCGCATTTATCGGCATTGTGGTCGCGGTCTGGCTGGCGGCTCTCGCCATCTGGTTGAGCGTGTCGAAGTTTGTCAGGAACTCGGACGTGGACCGCATCCGAACCCGCCTTTCGGGCGCGCCGGGCAAACAGAAGAAGGCCGCGGAGGACCCCTCCCGGCGCTCGATTATTCAGCAAGATCGCCGGGAGGGGCATCTCATACAGCGCCTGCTCAAGAAGTACAACCTCCTGACCAGGCTGGAATTGCTGATCGAGCAGGCCGGGCTGAAGTGGCACCCGGTCCGCATGGTGCATGGAAGTCTGGCGTTGCTGGTTGCGGGCTCGGGTCTGGGGTGGATGTTTCTTCCGGGGAAATGGAGCCGTTTTCTGATCATCCCCGGACTGATCGCGGCCGCGACGCCGATGCTCTACCTGCTGAAAACGCGGCGCGCCCGTCTCCGGAAGTTCGAAGAAATCTTTCCCGAGAGTCTGGAGTTCGTGGCGCGATCCATGCGCGCGGGGCATGCCTTCTCGGCGTCGCTCGAAATGATTCACCGCGAATTTCAGGAGCCGCTCGCCGGCGAATTCCGACGTACTTTTGAAGAGCACAATCTGGGGCTGCCGCTGGAAATGGCTTTGCAGAAGCTGGCGCAGCGGGTGCCATCGCTGGACGTGCACTTTTTCGTTTCGGCGGTGCTGCTGCAGAAGCGCACCGGAGGCAATCTGGCGGAGATCCTGGACAAGCTAGCGTATATCATCCGGGAACGCTTCAAACTGCGCGGCCGCATCCGCGCCATCAGCGCCCACGGACGCATGACGGGAACCGCGTTGAGCCTGATCCCGGTGGTAGTGGCGGTGCTGATGTTTTTTGCGAATCCCGATTACATCCGGTTCTTCTTCCTGGATGAGACCGGCAATTACATGATGGGCGGCGCCATCCTGTTGCAGATCATCGGCTATGCGGTGATGAAGAAGATCGTTTCCATCGAGGTGTGACATGGCGCTGCTGACGGCGGGTCTTCTTTTCGTAATTCTGGTTTTCGCGCTGTCCCTGATCGGGATGAGATATTACGTCCGGCCGAAAGAAGCGCTGGAGCGCGTGGCGGGCGTGATGGAGCGCGAAGAGCCGCAGGCGCACCCGAGCCTGGCGTTTCACGACGTGGTGCGGCGGCTGGGGAACATCATTCCGGCGTCGCCGAAGGATGTCAGCGTAATGCAGCGGCGCCTGATTCGCGCCGGTTTCCGGGGGCCGAACGCGCTGAAGCTTTTGTATGGCGCGAAGGCGCTGCTGGGCATTGCGCTGCCGCTGCTGGCGACGGTCGCGGTGGCGAACGCGGAGGTGGACCCCTCAAACAAGTTCATTGCGGTGCTGGGCGCGGCTGCGGCGGGCTTTTTCGGGCCGAACGAATATGTGCGGCGGCGCGCCCGGAAGCGGCAAAGAGAAATCGCGCGGGGGCTGCCGAACGCGCTGGACCTGCTGGTGGTTTGCGTCGAATCGGGCCTGGGTCTTGACCAGGCGATCGTCCAAGTTTCCAAGGAGCTTGAACAGGCGCACCCGGACATCAGCGAGGAGTTTGGACTCGTGAACCTGGAGCTCAAAGCAGGCAAGCGCCGCACCGAAGCGCTGCGCAATCTGGCGGAGCGTACGGCATGTGAAGACCTCAGAAAGCTGGTGGCGGTGCTGATTCAGGCGGATCGTTTTGGGACCGGCATTGCACAGAGTTTGCGCGCTCATGCCGATTATATGCGTGTGCAGGCCCGGCAAATCGCCGAAGAGAAGGCGGCCAAGCTGGGCGTGAAGCTTGTTTTTCCGATCTTCTTTTGCATTTTGCCGTCGCTGTTCGTGGTGACGGTTGGACCAATGGCGGTCAAGATCGTGCGGGAGCTGCTCCCCATGATGACCAATATGTGAGGTTGAACTCGCGAACTGAAAGGAGAACGACGAATGGACACCGGAATGATACGGATCGTATGCGCAGTGCTGGCGATAGCGCTGCTGGGCATGATTGTGCTGCGTCGCAAAAAGAGCGCTGAGTAGACGTGGCGGCGTTGGGTGGGGCGGAGGGCGCCGGACCTCGGTCCGGCGGTCCAGCAGGGAGGGGAAGCCCTGCGAAGGTCCGGAGACCTGCCCCACTAAGACTTTGGATGATTTCTGGAGCGTGGTTATGTTGAGGAAGTTGCTTATCGGGGCGGTCGTGCTCCCAGTTCTGTGCGGTGGCGCCGCCTGGGGCGCAACATTCGGCAAGGTGGTGGCGATTGGCGGCGCCGCGTCAGACCTGGCGCTGGACGAGGCCCGGGGTTACCTGTATATCTCGAACTTTACAGCCAACCGGGTTGAGGTGATGTCGCTGGCGAACAACGCGATTCAAACCTCGATCAATGTCGCATCACAGCCGAGCGCGCTGGCGCTGTCTCCGGATGGACGCTATCTGGTGGTTGCGCACTATGGCAACTTCGCCGCTCCGGCCTCGCCCGTAAACGGGATCACGGTCATTGACCTGAGCACCGGCGGGAAACAGACGTTCGCGTTGGGAAACCCGCCGCTGGGCGTAGCCTTTGGGCTGGACGGGCTGGCGTTGCTGGTCACGTCCCAGGAATTTCTGTTATTCGACCCTGTTTCGGGGAGCACGCAGACGCTGAACACGGTGTCGGGGTTGACCCCCAATACGCTTCCGCAGGCGCCGGCGTCGTTTCCGCCGAACATCGTGGCAGCGTCGATCGGCGTCTCCGGCGACGGCTTGCATATGTACGGGCTCACGGACACATTCCTGTTCAGCTATGAGGTAAACAGCCGCACGCTGAGCGTGGTTGGATATGTGTCGCAGCCGCCGCAGGGCCCGCGCGTGGTGAGCGTGAACCGCGACGGCGCGTTGTTTCTGGCGGGATGGGTGCTGCGGGACAGCCTGCGGCGGGATCTGGCGGAATTTCCCAACGCGACGGGGGCGCTCAACGTGGGCGGTCATGTATTCGACTCCAGCCGCAATCTGATCTACGCGCAGATTCCGGACTCGACGGCGCCGAACGCGCCGCCGGCGTTGCAGATCCTGGACTCCGACAACCTCAGCGTGCGCGAGCGGCTGCTGCTGCCTGAAAATCTTGCGGGCAAGGGCGTTTTGACCAGCGACTCGAACACCATGTACGCGGTCTCGGACAGCGGCGTGCTGGTATTGCCGGTCGGATCTCTGGCGCAGGCGCATCGCGTGGCAGCCAGCCAGGAGGATGTGGTGTTTCGGGGCAATTACTGCGACCGGAGGGTCAGTACGCAGCAGATCACGATTATGGACCCGGGCGGCGGCAACACAGCCTTCTCACTGGCGACGACCACGCCCGGCGTGACGATCAGCCCTTCAAGCGGCGTGACGCCGGCGACGGTGAAGATCTCGGTGGATCCGAACGCGTTTCAGAACCAGAAGGGCACGGCGGCCGCAACGATCACCATCGCCTCGGGGCAGGCGGTGAATATTCCGCGCCCCATCCGGGTGTTAATCAATACGAAGGAGCCGGATCAGCGCGGCACGTTCGTGAACGTTCCGGGGAAGCTGGTGGACATCCTGGCCGATCCCGCGCGCGACCGTTTTTATATCCTGCGTCAGGATACCAACCAGGTGCTGGTGTTCGATGGGACCAACAACACGCAGATCGCGGCGCTCAGGACCAGCAATGTTCCGACGCAGCTTGCGATTACGTTCGACCGCCGGTATTTGCTGATCGGCAGCAACAATTCGCAGATTATTCCGGTGTACGATCTGGAGACGCTCCAGCCGCAGGCGCCGGTGGTGATGCCGCCGGGTCATTATCCGCGATCGATCGCCGCATCGGCAAAAGCGATCCTTGCCGCCTGCCGGGTCGCGGGCTCGACGCACACGATCGATCGCGTTGATCTGATCAGCCGCACAGCGGTGGAACTGCCGTCGCTGGGGGTGTTCAAGAACAGCGTTAACATCAACACGAACCTGGTGGCGTCGCCGAACGGCTCATCCATCCTGGCGGTGTCGGCGGACGGAACGGTGATGCTGTACAACGCGAACGTTGACAGCTTTACCGCATCCCGCAAAGATTTTACGGCTCTGTCGGGCGCATACGCAGCCTCGGCCTACGACCAATATGTGGCGGGCAACAATCTGCTGAACTCCTCGCTCGTGCCGATCGCGACATTTGAAACGAGCACGGGGCAGTCCTCCGGGTTCGCTTTTGTGGACGCGATGGGATTGCGGACCACTGCGGGGAACGCTTCGGGTCCCGGCGTCATCCAGCGCATTGATTCGAGCACCGGCTTGGTTTTTCGAGCGACGCGCATTGCCGAGGCGCCGCTGGTCGGCGACGCGAATTACGCGTTTACGCGGACGATTGCGCCCTTGTACAGCCGGAACGCGATTGTGAATCTGACGACTTCGGGATTCACGGTGCTGCCCTGGGCCTACGATGAATCGGTGGCGCCGCCGCGCATCGACCGGATTGTGAATGCGGCGGACCTGACGCCAGCGCTCGCGCCGGGCGGTCTGGTGAGCATTTTCGGAAGCCAGCTCGGTCCGGTGAACGTCGCGACCCAGGAGATCCCGCTGCCCACGGCGCTCGGCGACAGTTGTCTGACGGTGAACGGGATGCCGGCGCCGATGCTGTTCGTGTCGCCAAACCAAATCAATGCGCAATTGCCGTTTGAGACAAACGGGAATGTGACGTTGATTCTGCGAACGCCGGGCGGGGTCAGCGACAACTTCAACCTCACTCTGTTGCCGGGAGCGCCCAGCGTGTTCCGGAGCGGGGTGGCGGGACCGGATACAAATCTTGCCACCATCGTGCGGGACGCCAACAACACGATCGTGACGCCTTCCAATCCGGTGCATCGCGGGGACACGCTGGTGATCTATGCGACGGGACTGGGTCAGACGTCGCCGCCGGTTCCGGCGGGCGTGCCCGCGCCGGCTGACAGTCTGGCGGGGGTGCTGGTTCCCCCGAAGGTCGATCTGGGCGGGACGCCGCTGACGGTTTTGTTCGCGGGTCTCACTCCGGGGCAGGTCGGAGTGTATCAGATCAATGTGACCGTTCCGAAGAATGCGCCGACCGGGCTGAGCGTACCGCTTACCATCAGCCAGGGCGCTGCAAGCACGTCGATGAACGTGCGGGTGATCGACTAGCGATACGGCTTTTCCGGGCGATCGCGGTCCGGCAGAGAACTGAGCCGGGACATACAGCAAGCGAAGACAGGAGAGATGAGTTTATGAGATGTGATACACGATTGGTGCGCGCAATCATTCTGCTGGCGGCGGCGCCCGCTGCGTTTGCCCAGCGGTGGGAATTCGGCGGCGGAGCGGGCTTCGGCTTCTACACATCGAGGGACGTGCATGGCGAGAGCGGCGTCGCTTCGGCGCGGCCGGGAAACGGCCTTTCCGCCAGCGCCTGGCTGACGAATGACACCGGCCGGAGGCTTGGCGGCGAGATTCGCTATGACTACCAGCGCGGCGATATGCGGCTGTCGAGCGGAGGGACCACGGCGGGATTCGGCGGCCAAAGCCACGCGATCCATTACGACTTCCAGCTCCATTTCGCGCCGAAAGACGCGCGCACGCGGCCGTTTCTTGCGTTTGGCGCCGGCGCAAAGATTTACCAGGGAACGGGAACCGAGGTCGCGTATCAGCCGTTGAACCAGATCGCGCTTCTGACGAAGACGACCGACACGCGGCCGCTGGCAAGCGTGGGATTCGGCGTGAAGACCCGGGCAGGCAAGCGGCTCGGGCTGCGCTTCGAAGTGCACGATTTTCTGACGCCGTTCCCGGATAAAGTGATCGCGGCGGCGCAGAACGCGAAAGTGGGCGGATGGGTTCAAGATTTCGTGGCCACCGTTGGACTCAGCGTACTTACGGCGCAGTGAAATGACGGCTGTTGATGTCGCCGCCCTGATTCTGATCGTATTCGCCGCGGCCGTGATCTATGCGCTTGCGCGCAGCAGGATCGACAGCAATGTTCCGCTGTTGTTTTATCTGGGGCTCGCCTGTTTCATCCGCATGGCCGGCCGCGACGTGCATCCGAACATTTTCGGCGCGGGGGTGGTGCTGGCTCTGATTCTGCGGTTTGAATTCATGAACGGGCCGTTCACACGCGTGGTGGCGATGCTTGAGTGCGTCGCGGTGGCGGTGATGAGCTGGGACCTGCTGAGCGGGATTCCGGCGCTACCGTTCTATCGGTAGGCCTGCTTCTTTCCAGGCCCGCCAGCCGCCGTCGAGCGAAAGGACATTCGTATAACCCATCTTTTGCAACGCGTCGGCGGCGAGCGCGGAGCGAAACCCTCCACCGCAGTACAGCACGAGCTTCGCATTCTTGTCTGGGACTGCGGTTTCGATGTCCCGCTCGATGACGCCCTTGCCCAGGTGCATGGCGCCGGCGGCGTGGCCCGCGTTCCATTCGTTGTCTTCGCGCGTATCAATCAAAATGAACGGCTCGCCGGACTGCGCCAGTCTTTTATAACCCTCGATGTCGATCTGTTGAATGCGCGACTTTGCATCGTTGACCAAGGCCAGAAAAGCTGGGTTGTGTTGTTTGTGGGGCGTCGACATGATGATCAGCTCCGGATCCTGCTAGGTGGAGGAATAGAACTCCTGTTCAGAAATCGGGGCCGGGCCTTGCGTCTCGCCGGCTTGCGCCGCGCGCTTCCGCGCCGAGAACATCGCCCCGGTGGCCTCACGGACCGGGGCGAAGCGGGCCAAGCCGGTTGGTTGGAGCATGTCCACATACACGGCTTCCATGCCGCCATTGTGAAAATACGCCTCGTGCCAAAAACCGGTTCCGCCGGTATCGCGCAGGAAAGTACGCCACCAGGTTCTGTGCGGTTCTGAGCGCGACCATGCTTCGAGCGATTCGAAATCACGCCAGTACTGCCGCATGCCGAAATGGCGCAGCGAGTAAAACATATTTTCGTGCAGCAGCAGACCGTCCGGTTTGGCTTCAACCGCCGCCGAGATCTTCGGGCCGAAACCCAAGAGGGTCTTGATGCCCATCAGCGCGTTGACGCGCATCCCCAGGTAAATAACCACAAGATTGGGATACGCCGAGAGGTCGACGGTTTCGCGCTTTGCTCTCACGATATCCTCCGAATGCTCGCTCCGACGCGAGACAATTTCGCCTCAATTTTCTCATAACCCCGGTCGATGTGATACACGCGGTCAATGAGCGTTTCGCCCCTGGCGACGAGCGCGGCGAGCACCAACGATGCGCTGGCGCGGAGATCGGAAGCGATCACCTGGGCGCCGGTCAATTCGGTGATGCCGGCCACCACGGCCTGGCGCCCTTCGATCCGGATATTTGCGCCCATCCGGACCAGCTCGAGGGCGTGCATAAAGCGGTTCTCAAAGATGGTTTCGGTGATAAAGGAAATGCCTTCGGCCTGAGTCATCAGGGCCATGAACTGCGCCTGGAGATCGGTGGCGAACCCCGGATGTTCTTCCGTGGTAACATCGACGGCGCGCAACTTGCCTGGTGCGCGGACGCGGAGCGCGCCGGGGGCAGGTTGGGTGATTTCGGCCCCGGCCTGCTGCATTTTCACGATGAGCGCATGCAGATGTTCGGGTTCGCAGCCGGTTACGAGCACGTCGCCTTTGGTGATCGCGCCGGCGATCAGGAACGTTCCCGCCTCGATCCGGTCTGGAATAATCGTGTGCTCGGCGCCGTGCAGCCGGTCAACGCCCTGGATGCGGATAGTGGACGCGCCTGCGCCTTCGATACGGGCGCCCATGCTGGTCAGAAGGTTGGCAAGGTCGGCGACTTCCGGCTCGCGCGCGGCATTTTCGATCACGGTTTCTCCGCGAGCGAGAACCGCCGCCATCATGACATCCTCGGTTCCGGTGACGGTGATGCGGTCGAAGTGGATGAGCGCGCCGCGCAAGCCGTTCGGAGCGCTGGCCTCCACGTAGCCGTGTTCGGTTTTCACCTGCGCGCCGAGCTGCTCGAGCGCGGATACATGGAGATTGATGGGGCGCGCTCCGATGGCGCACCCGCCCGGCAGGGAGACGCGCGCCCGCCCGGTGCGCGCCACGAGCGGGCCCAGCACGAGGCTGGAGGCGCGCATGGTCTTGACCAGGTCGTAGGGGGCCTCAGGACGGGCGAGCGACGCCGCCTGCACGCACACGCGGTCGCCGTCGATCTTGACATGCGCGCCGGTATGTTTGAGCAGGCGCTCCATGGTGCCGATATCGCGCACACGGGGTATGCGCCTCAGCTTCACAGGCTCGGAGGTCAACAGACAGGCGGCCAGAGCGGGCAGCGCGGAGTTCTTTGCTCCGCTGACGGGAATCTCGCCCTCGAGCGGGGCGCCCCCTTGTATTGCGAATTTGTCCATAAGTCGAGACGGCGCGGGTCAGGCGCTGGTCAAAGCCTCCGAGATTCGTCCGTTGGCGCGGGCCAGGCGGTCGGTTGCGCCGGCGCAGTCGAGGCCCAGCCTGGCCATGAGGATGGCTATCTTGACGTTGCGCCCGGACTGTTCCAGCAGCTCGGAGGCGCGATCGTAGGAGACGCCCGCAGCTTCGGAGATGATTCGCCTTGCGCGATCCAGCAACTTTTCGTTCCGCGGCTGGACATTCACCATCAGGTTGCCGTACACATGCCCCAGCCGGATCATTGCGCCGGTGCTCAGCATATTCAGCACGAGCTTGGTTGCGGTGCCCGCCTTCATTCTGGTCGATCCGGCGATAATCTCCGGTCCGGGCAGCGGTTCGATGGGGATATGGACGGCGCGCGACAGAAGCGAATCCGGCGTGCAACTAACGCCAATGGTCAGCGCGCCCAGTTCGCGCGCCTTGGCCACTGCGCCAAGTACGTAGGGGGTCCTGCCGCTGGCAGCGATTCCCGTGAGGATGTCCCGGGCGGTGAAGCCGCGATCGATCAGATCGCGAGCGCCCATGCCGGCGTCGTCTTCGCTGGCTTCGGTGGCGCGCGACAAGGCCCGCTCGCCGCCGGCGATGATGCCTTGCACGAGTTCGGGATCGACGCTAAAGGTGGGCGGGCATTCGGCTGCATCCAGCACGCCCAGGCGCCCGCTGGTGCCCGCGCCGATATAGAACAACCGCCCGCCATTGCCGATGGCCGCCACAATGGCATCCACCGCTTTTGCGATTTGCGGGATCACGCGACGCACGGCGTCAGCGACGCGCTGGTCCTCATCATTGATCACGCGCAGCATGTCTTCGGTGGGGAGCGCGTCGATATTCCGGGAGGCGGGATTGCGCTGTTCGGTCAGAAGTTGTTCCAGCATGAGTCAGTCATGGCAGGGGGCGCAATGCCGCGATCGAGGCGGGCAGTAGGCCGCGCCATGCGGTCTGGCGAAGCGGTTCGGGCGTCCGGCCGGCGCGGACGCCCGGAAGGCTTCCAGGAGCCTTACACGCTGAAGGAGCTGCCGCAGCCGCAGGTGCTCTTTACGTTGGGGTTGTTAAACTTGAACCCCGAACCTTCCAGCGTTTCGACGTAGTCAACTTCGGCGCCATCCAGGTACAACAGGCTGGCCTGATCGATGAATACTTTCAGCCCGTCGTAGTTGTATGTTTTATCCAGCATTGTCGGGCTGTTTTCGAAGGCCATCGAGTAGCTGAAGCCGGAGCAGCCGCCGCCCACAACGGCAATCCGCAGCCCAGCCGGCTTCGGGTCCTGCGTGGCCAGGATTTCCTTTACCTTGCTGACTGCCGTTTCGGTCAGTTGAACCATGCGTTTTCACTCTCCCGTTTGATTCTATCGGAATGAACTCTACAATGGTCAGTATAGCGTTTCCACGGATTTGGATGATCAGGGGAGGCGCCCGGTCGCCAGAATCGTGGGAGATTTCGTGAATCGGAGCGGGAGGCCAACCGAATCTCGGGTTCGGCTTAAGTGATTGGAACCGCGTGGGTCCAGGGCGCGTCATTTCGGATGTATGAGCGGCTTGACTGGCGTACTCCCGCTTCCCGTCACTGGCGGGCGGACCCGGGCAACAACAAGAGTGGATCACAAAAACAGCGAAGAAGCCGCGCTGGTCAAGCGTGTGCAGGCCCGGGACGAGCTTGCCTTCAGGGAGATTGTGGAGCGCTACCAGGCCAAGGTATTCTCCATCATCTACGGCATTCTCCGCAATCATAATGACGCGGAAGACATTGCCCAGCAGGTATTTGCGAAGATCTACTTTTCCATTCAGAACTTCGATTTCCGCAGTTCGCTGCTCACCTGGATCTATAAGATCACGGTTAACGAGTGTTACGATTATCTGCGGAAGAAACGTGTTCGGAAGCTGGTCTACGAAAGTGATTTTTCCGACGAAGACGCTTTGCAGATGGAAAATTCGGGATCGGCGACCGACGAGGGGCCGGCGGTGGATGACACGCTGGCGAAGCGCGACCTTATCTTGAAGCTGCTGTCCCGGATTTCCGAGGAGGACCGGAACCTCATCCTGTTGAAAGAGGTGGAAGGGCATTCGGTGGAGGAGTTGTCGGAGATGACCGGGATGAATGAGAATACCATCAAAGTGAAGTTGTTCCGGGCGCGGCAAAAGCTGCTCAAGGCGGCTCAGCGGCTGAATCGCTCGCGTTCGGAGTGAACGGCGTGCGGGGACGGAATACAGCGGACGAACTGGATAAGATCCGCGAATGTGATTTTCGGGACTGAGGGAAGAATCATGCACGAGCCGATCGAAAGGCACGTTGAGGATTACTTGAACCCGTCTGGATGCGCGCCTCCCGAGTTTACCGCGCACCTGGAGGGTTGCGAGTCCTGCCGGCGGGAAGTGAAGGCGATGCAGGCGCAGGCGGAGCTGCTGCACGCGCTGCGTCCGGATCGAGAGGTGGAGCCGCGACCCGGGTTCTACGCTCGCGTGCTCGAGCGGATCGAGGCGCAGAAGCAGAATTCGTTCTGGAACATTTTTCTAGAGCCCACGTTCGGGAGGCGGCTTGCTGTCGCGGCGCTAAGCCTGGCGCTGCTGATGGGCGCATATTTGTTCTCGACCGAATCGCGAGAGAGCGTGCATCCGGCCGTGTTTCAAACCCGGCAAATGATGCTTCCTGGCGAGGACCAGGTAGCGCCCGTACTCGGCGCCGATGAGGAGCAGGACCGGGGCGCGGTGCTCGTGAATCTGGCCACGTACGAGGATCAATAGATGAGTTCTCCCGTCCGGCCCACGTGGCAGGACCCCAGGGTTTTGACCACGCTGCTGCTTGTGTTTGTCGCCGGGGCCATGGCCGGCGCAGCCAGTATGCGCTTCGGTTTGCACGAGCGCATTCACCAATCGTCGGGGACGCTGAAAGATCCGAACACCGCCAAAGCGTTTCTTGAGCGCTGCAAGAAAGAGCTTCATCTGACGCCGCAACAGTCGGCCGAGATGGCGACCATTCTCGACGACTACAAGATCTACTACCAGAGCCTGCAGGATCAGCTTGAGGAAGTTCGCGCCACGGGGAAGAGCCGCATCATGGCGCTGCTGGACGATCAGCAGAAGGCCCGGTTTGAACAGCTGCTTCGCACCGAGATGCAGCCGCAGAAATAGCGGCCGCGCTTCTTCGAAAACGCGCTGCGGCGCAGCAGGGCCTCGCGAGAGCGACCAATCCGAAAATATCCTGCCGCAGAGGGTCCGGGTTTCGCCGGGGTTGAGATGCCCGCGGCCCAGCCATCACTAATGTGTTGTATGCTGCATGTGTTTTTTGTGCTCGCTTCCTTGATCGCGCCGGCGCCGCGGCTGGATGAGCGCGTGGAGTACTGGAAGCGAATTCTACACCTGGATCAGTGGCGCATTGCCGTTCAGGTGGTCAAGCGGCAGGAGCTGGAGGACGGCACGGAAGCAGACATTGAGACCGATGTCCGTTCCAGAACGGCCGTCATTCGCGTGCTGCGCGAGGAAGACTCGGATTTGCCGAAACGACTGGCCCGCGCCGACCAGCAGGTGACCATCGCCCATGAAATGGTGCATCTGAGCAAACTCGTTCGCCTTGGCGAATCGTTCTGGCAGGACGAATCTGCGACGAATGCCGAGACGGATGCGCTGTTGCGGCAACATCACTGCTGGCGCGAACTGCTGGTTGTCGAGCGCTGATCTGCCGTTACGATGGGATAGCGATCGGCGGATTTTCTCACTCGCCGATGGGGCGAAGCGGGCGCGCGGCCGGATGCGCAACATTCAGGAGCTGGCCGACCCGGAGCAGCGCAAGATGATACTTTCGACAGATGACGCGTGTTTTAGCAGGTTTGCTTCTGTCTTGCTGGCTTTGTATGGCGCAGGGCGCGCGGATCCTGATCGTTACGGATCTGGAGGGCGCGGGAGGAGTGAATGACGCCGACGAGCAACTATTGCCGGGGCAGAGGCGGTTTGCAGAATCGCAACGGATTCTTACCGGTGAAGTCAATGCGGCGGTGGAGGGCGCTGTGGCGGCAGGCGCCGCCGAGGTCGTCATCTGGGATGGCCACGACGGGAGCCGAACGCTCTCGATAGAAACCATTCACGAGAAGGCCCGGCTGCTGCAGGGCAGACCAACGCCGGCGAATTACTATATGTCCGAGCGGGCTTACGACGGGATCATCTTCATCGGACAACACGCGAAAGCCGGCGCAAAGGGGGCCGTGCTGGCCCACACCCAGAGCTTCGGGGTGCGGCGCATCACGCTCAATGGGCGCGAGGTCGGCGAAGTGGGACAGGTGGCGGCAATCGCGGGCCAATTCGATATCCCGGTGATCATGCTCTCAGGGGACGAGGCGGCCTGTGCGGAGATGCTGGAGCTTCAGCCGAAGGCAGTCACAGTGGCGGTGAAGCGGCTGGCGGGCGCCTCGTCGACATTCAGCCTGTCGCATGCGGAAGCGAAACGTCAGATCCGCGATGGAGCGGAGAGGGCAGTCACTCACGTTCGAGAGTACCGGCCCTGGAAGATCGACGGGCCGGTGGAGATGGTGATTGAATATCTGGCGCAGCCGCCTCAACGGCCATTGGCCAGCTCCGTTTCTTACAAGGGCGCCACCGTGCTTGAAGCTTATGAAGCGTGGCTGGGCAAGTTGAAGTGAAAGGGCGCGGCCGGGAGGCGGCTGACTGCGCAGCGGGAAGAGCCGCGGGTTCACAGCGTTTGGTGAGCGCGGAAGGAATCGAACCTTCAACCTACTGATTAAGAGTCAGTTGCTCTGCCAGTTGAGCTACGCGCCCAGTTGTTGGAGAAGCTTGGCCGGAATAGCCAACGCTCTTATTCTAACATTATCTTCGCGATCGGCCGCCGATCCGGGTGAACCGTCAGGAGGTTGGACTCCGGGTTCCGGCCTGGCTGGCCGGGATCGCAGCCGCGGCCAGTTGCGCAATATCGAGCAATTGCGGAGGCGACGCGGAAATGCCAGGCAATGCCGCCTGAAACATGCTGTTGCAGAACGGGCAGGCTGCTCCGATCACTGCCGCGCCGCTCGCGGCCAGTTGCCCGGCGCGCTCCACGTTGACCCGTTTGCCTTCTTCCTCTCCAAGGAACATCAGCCCGCCGCCCGCACCGCAGCAGAAGCTGCGTTCGCGGGTCCGCTCGGGCTCGATCAACTGGCCGTACTTGCCGATGATCATTCTTGGCTGATCGTAGGAGCCGCGGTAACGGCCCAGGTAGCAGGGATCGTGGAAGACAATCTTTTCGCCCGCAGAGTTCGCAGGGAGGCGGTCTCGAAAGCGGTGCATGAACTCGCTGTGGTGCTCGACCGGCGGCGCCTCGCCGTATTCGCGCCAGTCTGTCGAGATGGTGCGGACGCAGTGCGGGCAAATGGACACGATCCTATGAACCTTGCTTTGCCGCAGCGTCTCGAGATTCGCCTCCGCCAGCATCTGAAACACAAGATCATTGCCCAGGCGGCGCGCCGGGTCGCCGGTACAGCGCTCTTTTCGCAGAGCGCCCCAGCTTGTCCCGAGGTAATCCATCACGCGCGCAAACGAGGCCAGGATCTCCCTGCCGCGCGGATCGTAAGAGCCCATGCAGCCCATCCAGAGGCAGTATTCCTGGGAGCCGTCGTAAATCGGGAAGCCCTGCCTTTCAATAAACTTCTCCCGCTCGGACGCCGCGAAGCCCATGGCGTTGCCAGTTCGCTCCAGATTCAGGAACAGTTTAGTGCCGTACTCATCTTCCCACTTGCCCGTATTCACGGCGCCACGGCGCAGTCCCACAATCATGGGAAGGTGTTGGACTCCGACGGGACACTGGAACTCGCAGGCGCCGCAGGTTGTGCATTGGAACGCCGCCTCCTGCGAGAGATGTTTTCCAAGCAGCGGCGCGTCAGCGCCCGGTCCGAATTCATTCAAATAGGCGCGCATTCCGAGCGCGATCTGCTTTGGATTGAGAATTTTTCCCGTAAGATTTGCGGGACAATGTTCCGTGCACCGCCCGCATTCGACGCACGAATAGGCCTGGAGGGCGACGATATTGGTGATATCTTTGCCGCTGTCCAGTCCGAAATCCTCGTCGCCGGCCAGCGGCGGAATGCGGCTGAAGCCTGGCCGTTTCAAAAAAACAGAGACGGGACTCAGGATCAGGTGCAGGTGCTTGGTTTGCGGGATCAGGGGCAAAAAAACGAGAATTACAAGCGTGTGCGCCCACCAAATGGGCTTCCATCCCGCACTGTCTTCCGGAGTGAGGAACGCGGCCAGGTAGGTGGCCATCAGCAGAAAGATGAGCAAGGCGATCACGCCCGACTCATATGACAACTGTTCACCCAGCCAGCGCGGCCGGAGGACAAAGCGGCGGTAAGCAAGGCCGAGTATCCCCACGCTGACCGCCACTGCGAATGCCGCCACAAAGGAAAGGTAGAATCGGCCAAACGCTCCCTGGCGGGAGAGGAACTCGGCTCCGAACGCGGTCGCGAAGTGATTCAGCGTAATCAGGGCAAATACGCAAAATCCCCAGAACACGAAGGCATGCGCGATTCCGGGCGCCGGACGCTGGCGGATGACCTTCCCTTGCAGCATCACCTCCCACAGAAAATCCCGCGCGCGCGAAGCCAACGGCGTGATCGAGCAGCCCGGCTCGGATTTGGCGCGAGCGATGTTGCTGACCACCCGTCCGAAGCGAGCTGCAAACAGAGCGACAGAGGCAGCCATCAGAATAAGGAGCAGCCCAATTTCGACCGGGGAGAATCGAGTCATAAATCTCCGTGGACAGCGTAACATGCGCCTGTCCGGCTCCGCCGGCTGCGCCCGCGCGGGCAGCGGGAAATCAACGACAATAATGAAGAGACAACGTCTTCGGAGGATCCACATCCTTGCGCTATGTGATTTCCGGCGGCGCAGGTTTCATCGGTTCGCATCTGTGCGACCGCCTGCTCGCCGAGGGCCACTCGGTCCTTGCGATCGACAATTTGATTACCGGGTGTTACCGGAATATTGCACACCTTGAAGGCGATTCGCGTTTCGAGTTCGTGGAAGCCGATGTGTGCCGACCGCTGACCATCGCCGGGCGCGTCGATGGAGTTTTGCACCTGGCGTCGCTCGCGAGTCCGGCGGATTATCTCGCCCACCCGATCGAGACGCTCGACTCCGGATCCATTGGGACGCGCAATATGCTCGAGCTCGCGCGCGAGCACGGGGCGACGTTCCTGCTGACGTCAACCTCGGAGTGCTACGGCGATCCCACGGTCCATCCTCAGGTGGAAACGTACTGGGGCAACGTGAATCCGGTCGGTCCCCGGTCGTGTTACGACGAGAGCAAGCGCTTTGCCGAGGCTCTGACCATGGCCTACCACCGCACCTACGGGCTTCGCACCAACATTGCCCGGATCTTTAACACCTATGGTCCGCGAATGGCTTTGAACGACGGCAGGGTGGTGCCGGCGTTTCTCGACCAGGCTCTGCGAGGCGCCCCGATCACGGTCTTCGGCGACGGCTCGCAGACCCGCAGCTTCTGCTACGTGAGTGATCTCGTCGACGGATTGTACCGTTTGATGTTCTCCGATGAGCGCTATCCTGTGAATCTCGGGAATCCTGTTGAGTGGCGGATCATCGACTTCGCCGAGCACATTCAAAAGCTGGTGGGAGCCGATGTTCCGATTGAGTTCAAGCCGCTGCCCCAGGACGATCCCAAACAGCGGCAGCCTGATATCTCAAAAGCCAGGCGGCTTTTGGGATGGGAGCCGAGGGTCGATCTGGATGAAGGTCTGAAGCAGACCATCGAATATTTTCGTCCGCTGGTCAATGCGTCGTTCGCTCCCGCGTAGGCGGCGCTCCACTGGTAAGCAACAGCAGCTGCCGCCTTTGCAACCTCCGCCGCGATGGCTGGCCGGAACTGCGGTCGCGCTTCTCGCGGTCTGTCTGTTAGGGCTGTTCTCAACCGAGATCGCCGACAGCGATTTCTGGTGGCACCTGAAGACGGGTCAGTATATTGCCGTGCAGCGCTCGCTGCCGGCGCCGGATCCTTTCGCCTACACAACGGCGCTCAAGGGGGACGCGGTTGCTTATTTCAATCTTACGCATGAATGGCTGAGCCAGCTCATGCTTTATCTTATTTACGCAGGCGCCGGATTCGGAGGCGTAATTATTGTACGCGCCGCGCTGCTTGCGGCCGTGTGCGGACTTTCGGGATTTCTTGCCGCCCGCCTTACCGGAAGCTTGTACGCGGGGTTGGCGGCAGCGATAGCCGCTGCTTCGATCGCCGTCCACTTTGCTGCGGATCGCCCTGCCCTAGTCACATTTCTGGGCGTTGCCGTACTCGTGACCTTGCTGGAGCTGCGGCGCTGGCGATGGGCAGCGCCCGTGCTGATGCTGATCTGGGCCAACTGCCACGGCGGCTTTTTTCTGGGTTGGGTGGTGCTGCTGGCATACTGCGCCGGAGAGGACCGACGCCGTTTGTGGCCGGTCGCGGCGTCTTCGATCGCCATTTCGGGCCTGAATCCGAACGGATTCGGGGTGCTCCCGACGCTGCTCGATTACCGCCGGAGTGAACTTACCGCGAGTCTGGTCGAGTGGCGTCCGCCGCCGCTGTGGGGACCGCCTTACGGCTTCGATGTGCTGCTGTACGCCGCAGTGATTGTGCTGGCGATTTCCTGGCGTCGGGTGCGCCTGCCGCACTGGGCGATGTTCATTTCCTTTGCTGCGGCTTCGCTGCTTGCGTTTCGCAATATCATGCTCATCGGCTTTCTCGCGCCGGTTTTGATCGCCGCCTACTGGCCGCTCAGCTTCCGGGCGCCTCGAGTCCTGGCGTGGGCGGCGCCGGCGTTGATCGGCGCAGCCCTCCTCGCCGGAGTCTCGACTGGCGCATTTTTCCAGTTGCGCGTCGCAGCCTGGTCGGTCCCGGAAGCGGCTGCGGAATGGCTGAGGGCGCATCACGCCGTACGCAGGATGTTCAACACCTACGAACAGGGCGGCTATTGGATCTGGCGGTTATGGCCGCAGGAGCGCGTCTTCATCGACGGACGCGCGCTCAGCGAACCGTTGTATCGCGAATATCAGCGCATTCTGTTCAACGACGGCTCCTATGCGGACCAGGTGGCGGGGCCTCGCGCCGAGCTTCTCGATCAGTATGGAATCCAGGTGGTGGTCATGAATACGCTGGATTACGTCTCTGGCGCCCTATATCCACTCGCGCTGGCGCTTGCAAACCCGTCGACTCCGGACTGGCAGCTGGTCTACGAGGATGCCCAAGAAGTAATCTTCATGCGGCACTTGCCCGCGGACATTCCGGCAATCCCTGACAAGTTCGGGCGCGTGCTGAGGCATCTGGATGCCGAATGCGAGGCCTACATCGCGCATTCGCCGGACACCCCGCTATGCGCCCGGACGCTGGGCGATTACTGGCTGCGGAACGGCGTCAAAGACCGTGGGCGCCGCATGTTTCAACTGTACTTGCAACACGCCCAAACGCCTGATCTCGAAGTGGAGCGCCGGTTACAGCAGCTCAGATAATCACCAGGCGTGTGCGCTGCGATAGCCATAGGGGTCCGCGCCTGCCTCGATGACGCCGTCGTTCAGAACGCGTATCAGCACGGGTGCGGCGCCGCTGGCCCAGCGCGACCGTGTTTCAATCCGGTGGCCGCGATCGCTCAGTTCCGCAAAGGTAGCCGCCGGGATGCGTTCGTCGAGCAGCAGATCGCCGCGGTTCCAGGCATGATTATCGAAACTGGAAACCAGATGGCGCGTCTGGAAACGCGGCGCCTCGACCGCGGCTTCCGCATTCAATCCGAACTCGACGACGTCCAGGAACATCTGCAACAAACTCTGGTCCTGATTATCGCCGCCGGGCGTTGACAGCGCCATCAGGGGCGAGTTGTCGGGACGCAGCGCAATGGTCGGGCTCAGGGTCACACGCGGGCGCTTGCCGCCGGCAAGCTCATTCGGGTTGCCAGGCACCAGCACGAACTGCTGCGCGCGCTGCGTTAAAGGAATGCCGGTGTCGCCCGCAACGACCGAGGGCATCCATGCGCCGGAAGGCGTGGCGGAGAACATCACGCCATTCTTGTCGATTGCGTCCACGCAGGTGGTGTCATGCGCCATCAGGGCGTCGTCGATTTTGACGTTGGAGTGTTCGGCCTCGGTCGGATGCAGCGGCCGCTTGCCGTGGATCACTCCCGGACGGAATTCGAGCGACGCCATCCTGCCGATCAGCGCCCGCCGTTGGGCGGCATACTCTTTCGATAAGAGAACATCCGCTGGAATGTTGTTGAACTTCGGATCGCCATACCAGGCGTCGCGATCCGCGTAGGCGAGCTTGAGCGCTTCGGTGAGGCGGTGGATGTACTCGGCCGAGTTGAGTCCGAGCGATCGCAGGTCGAAGCCTTCGACGATGTTCAGCGCCTCGATGAGGGACGGACCCTGGCTCCAGAATCCCGGTTTGAACACTTTGTAGCCGCGATAAGTGGTCGAGACCGGATCTTCCGGTTGAAGCCGGAACGCCGCCATGTCTTCATAGCGCAGCAGGCCGCCGTTCGCCTTCATGAACGCATCAATCTTGTGCGCCACTTCACCGCGGTAGAAGTAATCCCGGACAGCGTCGATGGCGGCCGCGCGATCCATGCCGGCGGCGCGCGCCTTTGCCTCCGCATCGACCATGGCGCGCAGGGTTCTGGCCAAGTCGGGCTGACGGAAGATCTCGCCGGGAGCGGGCGGGCGGCCGTTCGGCATCCAGTGCCGTTTTGAATCGGGCCACAAGTCGAAAAAGCGCCGCGAGCGCGCGATGGAGTTGGCGCGCATCTCGTCGATCGGGTAACCGTCAGCGTATCCGATCGCGGGCGCGATCACCTCGGCGAACGATTTGGTTCCGAAATCCCGCAGCGCCACGAGTCCGGCGTCCACCATGCCGGGAACCAGCGCCGGCATGATGCCGGTGACGGGAATGATGCCCTTCAGCCCTCCCGGATCGCGCTCCAGAACTTCGAAGGGGCGCAGCGCTCGCGTTCGGAACATCTCGGCCGTTGCGAGTTTCGGCATTGTGCCGACGCCCGCGATCGCGTGCACCTTGCCGTCGCGGGTTCGGACCAGGATGGGCGCTTCGCCGCCGAAGCCAAAATGAGAAAATTCGGTGGTCGCGGCGGCGAACATGGCGGCGACGCCAGCGTCCACCGCGTTGCCGCCCTGGTAGTAGAGACGCATGCCCGCCTCGGTGGCGAACTCGGACCCGGCGGCTACGGCGCCGTGCGTCCCGCGAGCGGCCTGCCTCGCAGGCCGGTCAAATTCCTTGCGCTGTCCCGACAGACAAGCGGCTACGCACAAAACGACGATTCCGATCCGGGCCTTCATACGGCGCAACCAGCTGGTCACATTATCGCAGGTCAGGGTCATGGGCCACCTCGAGGCTCGTTGAGACCCAGTCCGGGAGGGGAAACAGCGTTCCGCGCCCGAGCAGCCAGAAGGGATCGAGGCGATGCTTCACGTTCATCATCGCCTGGATGTGTTCCGGGGCGTACTGTATGGCAAGCAGATGCGCCTTGCGCTTGCCTAGGCCGTGCTCGGCTGAAACGGCGCCTCCGAGCGCGACGGCCTGGCGCGCAAACTCGGTCAGGAGCGCGTTAGCGAGGGCCGCCTGCTGCGGCGTTGCGGGAAGCATATTGACGTGAACGTGGGCGTCGCCGATATGTCCATAGATGACGTACTGGCCCGGCAATTCTCGCTCCAGCCGTTCACGATAGTAAGCGATCATCTCACGGTTCTGATCGAGCGGCACAGCGTAATCGGCGCCCATTTTCATGAACCCGCGCGACAGGACGGCGGCGTTGACGGTTTCCGGCAGAGCGTGACGGAACAGGCGAAACCGCTCGCGCTCTCGCGCGCTCGCGGCGAACCAGGAGGCATCCACCATGGCCGCGGCCTCGCGAAGGCGGTTCTCCCAGGCGTCAAGATCCTGGCCTTCAGCCTCTATGAGCAGCGCCGCCGCCGCCGCGGCGGGGATCTCCGGGTAGCGGCCGCGGAGCAGATTGAGCGAGTTGCGGTCCGCGTATTCGAGCATGCGCAGGTCAGCGGCGCCGCGCCAGAGGTCGACCGCGCGGAGGGCGTCATCATCGCAGGCGAAGAAGATGACGCCGGCGAACACGTGCTCGGGCGCGGGCAGAAGCTGGAGCTCGGCTTCGAGCACGACGCCCAGCGTGCCCTCGGATCCGCAGAACAGGTCAATCCAGTCCATGCCCGGCTCCAGACGGTAGCCGGCGGTGCACTTGGTGGTGCGCGGCAGTGGAATGGCGGGCGCGTCGAAATCCAGTTTGTCTCCGCGGCGGTATTCGACAACGCGGCCGTCGATGAGCGCAACGCGCAAGCCGAGCACATGCCGCCGGGTTGCGCCGAAGCGGAAGCTGCGCGATCCGCTCGCGTTGGTGGCGATGGTCCCGCCGACGGACGCGGTAAGTTCCGTTGGATCCGGGGCGTAGAACTGGCGGGTGGGGGCGGCCGCCTCGCGCAATTCCAGAAGCGTGACCGCCGCGCCGGCGCGGGCGCGGCCGGGGCCAATGTCGAGCTTGCGAAAGCGCTCGAGCGACAGCACCCAGCCTCCTTGCGGGACCCGCGCGCCCGTAAGTCCGGACCCGGCGCCGGCGATGGTGACGGGAATGCGCTGCTCGGTTGCGCGACGCAGGATTTCCACCACGCCAGCTTCATCCGCAGGCGCGAATGCCTCTTCGGCCCAGCCGGTGAAGCCGGATGCGTCGCTCAGGTAGGCAGCGTTCATATTTCAGAATAAACACCGCGGGCCGGACAGTCGATAACATGGTTTATTGTCCAGAATCAGTTCAGTTCAGTTGCCAGCGGCGGTCCACTGGGCGCCGGTTTACCTGGGTGTTTCGATGACGACGCTGGCGACGCTGGTGCTCGAACTGGCGCTCACCCGCATTTTCTCCGTCGTATTTTATTACCATTTCGCGTTTCTGGCGATTTCGATTGCGCTGTTTGGATTAGGCGCAGGGGGCGTATTCTCGTATGTTGTCGCGGGGCGCGGCGGGAGCGCCTTTGGCAAGCTGGGCTGGATGGCGGCGATCGACGCGGTCGTGGTTGTGCTCGCGTTGACATTGGTGATGACGCGCAAGGGCGAGCTTGGCGCCGGAACTCTCACTCTGGTGTATTTCGCGAGCGCCGCGCCGTTCTTTCTCGCCGGCGCGATCGTATCGCTCGCTATATCGGAAACCATTCAGCGCGTCGACCGCGTTTACTTTTTTGACCTGATGGGCGCCTCAGCGGGATGCTTCGTGCTCATTCCGCTGTTGAACGCCTTTGGCGGCCCAAACACCGTAATAGCTGCGGGGATTCTTTTTGCGGCGTCGGCCGCGATCTGGTTCAACATTTCCGGAAAGTCGGAGTTGCGCATCGGCGCGGTGGCGCTCTCGCTCGCGCTGGTTGGTCTGATGTTCGCCAATGCCAATTTGCGGCTCATCGATGTGAAGTGGGCTAAGGGGCAAAAGTTGCCGCATGAGCAGTTCGTCAAATGGAACAGCTTTTCGCGGATCGGGCTGGCGCGCGAGCAGGGCTCCGGCGTGATGCTGATCTACATCGATGCGGACGCGTCCACCGGGATTCCGCCGTTTGACTGGAGCCGGCTGGATGCAACCGCCCGGTTCGAGCTGCTGCACCAGGGGCCGGGCTTGCCGTACCTGATCCGTCCGGGCGCGAAAACGCTGGTCATCGGGCCCGGCGGCGGGTGGGACGTCGCGCGCGCGCTCGCATCGGGCAGCAAGGATATCACCGGCGTTGAGATCAATCCGATCATCGCCAACACGATTATGCGGGAGCGCTTCCCGGAGTTGAGCCACCGGCTGTACTTTCGGCCCGAGGTTCACATCTATGTCGAAGATGGCCGCAGCTTTGTCCGGCGCAGCGATGAGAAGTACCAGGTGCTTCAGGCGACGCTGGTAGACACGTGGGCGTCCACGGCCGCCGGCGCGTTCGCGCTTTCGGAGAACAATTTGTACACGTCGGACGCCTTTTACGACTATCTCCGTCACCTGACCGATGACGGCCTCATGGCGTTCACGCGTTGGGGATTCGATCCGCCGCGCGAATCGCTGCGGCTGCTGTCATTGGCGGCGGAGGCCCTGGACCGTTTGGGAGAGCGCGAGACATGGCGACACGTGATCGTGCTGCGCGAGAACGCCGGCGCGATTCACGGATGGGGGGCGCAGGATACGGTGCTGGTTTCGCGCAAGCCGTTCAGCGCCGGCGATCTGGCGCGCGCTCGCGCCGGCGCGGCGGCGGGCCGTCTCGAGATCGTCTACATGCCGGGCGATCCAGCGCGGAATCCGTTCGGCGAGCTGCTGTTGACGCGCGACCGCGCAGCGTTCGAAGAGCGGTATCCGTTTGATATATCGGCGGTGGGGGATGACCGGCCTTTCTTTTTTTACACCGTGCAGCCGCGCGATGTGTGGGATTTCATCATGCACGCGTCCAGGGCGAGCGCGGATTACAAAGTAAACCGCGCGGTGCCGCTATTGTTCGGGGTGGTAGGCGTAAGCGTGCTCGCGACGGCGGTGATTCTGCTGCTGCCTCGAATGTTGCTCGGGAGCCGCCTGCCGCGCGACCGCGGCGTCTTCGGATTTCTTTTCTACTTTCTGTTTATCGGCGCGGGGTACATCCTCATACAAGTTGCGTTGATCCAGAAGTTCGTCCTGTTCTTGGGGCATCCGACCTACGCGCTGACGGTGATCATCTTTTCGATGCTGGTGGCGAGCGGTCTGGGGAGTTACTTCAGCAAGCGGATTGTCGCGGGCTCGCCGGACCGGCTGCGCGGGATCCTGGCCGCCATCGCGGCGCTCGTGGCGGGGCTGGCCTTCCTCTCCGCGCCGTTGACCACGGCTCTGACGTCGTTGCCAATTGCCATCAAAGCGCTGTTGACGGCCGCGGTCATCGCTCCGCCAGCCTTCCTGATGGGAATGCCGTTCCCGACCGGGCTCGCCCGGCTGGAGACGATGCATCATGCTTCGGTGCGATGGGCGTGGTCGTTAAACGCCGCGGCAAGCGTTCTCGGTTCCGCGAGCGCGATTTGTCTGGCGATCTATGCGGGGCTGCGGTTCACGGTGATTGCCGGCGGCCTGTGTTACATCGGGGCGCTGCTGGTCGCGCAGTTCAGCCGGGCTCGAAAGATGGCTTAGATTTCGCGCTTCTGCACGCGGATCATGTTCGCTTCAGAAATTGCGATGACGCCGGCGCCGACCATGGCTTCGATAGCGGGCGTCAGGCGGTCAATGTTGGCGGGCGAATCCACGACCACGATGATGACCGGCTGGTCGCCGGGGATGAGGCGACGCCGGTGCATGGCGGCGGTCTCGCCAAAGCCTTCGAGGCCCTCGAATACGGTCGCGCCGGCGATTTTCATTTCGCGGCATCTGGCGACGATCGCCTCGTACAGCGGCGTGCCTTCATGCTTGTCGGCGGCGGAGACGTGGACGCGGAGAATCTTAGCTGGGGTTGCTTGCGGCATCGCTGCGGACCAACCGAATCATTTCGGCGTCAGAAACGACAATGAGCCCGTCGCCGAGCATCGACTCCACCGCAGCCGCGGCTTCGTCGATCTTTGGGGGCGTATCGATTACTGAAATCATCACCGGAAGATCTTTGGACAGATGCCAGAAGCTCTGCTTATGAGTGTGACCCTTGGCGCCGTAGCCGTAGATGCCGCGATACACCGTCGCCCCTGCGATGTCCAGCATCCGGAGCTTTTTGAGGATCGCATCGTAGAGCGGTTCGTCGTGCAGCCGGTCGGACTCGCCGAGGAACACGCGCAACATTTTGGCCGGCTGTCGTCTGATCTGACGCGGCGCGGCCGGCTCCTGCCGGCGTCTTGCGGCGGGGGCGCGGATGACGGTGGTGTCCTGGACTTCGATGAGGCCGTCCTCGACCATATCGTAGAGGGCAGGCAACAGCTCATCGACTTTGCCGGCGGCCTCGACGAACTCTATGCGGACCGGCAGATGCTCGGCGAGCACTTCGATTTTTGGCGTGTGCAGAACGCGCCCTGCGCCGAAGCCAGCCAAGGCGCGGGAGGCGGTCGCGCCGGCTACGCCTTTGTGCATCAGGAACATCAAGATCGCTTCGTACAGCGGTTGATGATGGTAGCGGGCGTCCTCATTGACGTAAATGGTGACCTTTTTCGCGGGTCCTTTTGCGAGCATCAAGCACTCCCAGGGTCAATGCCTGCCGGCGGCGAGCGCTCCGCACACAACGGCGATATACCCCAACAGAACGCTGGAAGCGACATTGAGCAGCGCCGTCCAATGGCTGCCATCGCGGATGGACTGATATGTTTCGTATTCGAAGCTTGAGAAGGTCGTATAGCCCCCGAGAAAGCCGACAACGAGCGCCAGGCGCCAGTTGGGATGCGGGTCCAGACGCTCGGTGAAAAGCGTCATGAATAAGCCGATCATAAAGCACCCGGTGACGTTGATGACGAGCGTGCCGAGCGGGAATGCTCCTCCAAACCGACGCATGATTGCGCCGGCGAGCACGTAGCGGCACAGCGCGCCTACGCCGCCGCCAAGCAGAACGAGCAGGTATCGATCCAATTCACTATTGTGTCATCCGGTATCTGACGCTGCTGTGATGGGTTACTCCACGCGCAGCGCTTGCATCGGGTCAATCGCGGATGCGCGGCCAGCGGGGATGATGGCGGCCACGAAGGCGCAAGCTGCGAGCGCGGCCATTGCAATCGAGAGCGACAGCGGATCCCAGCCGGTAACGCCGTAAAGCTGCGACGACATCAGACGTCCCGCGCCGATGGCCAGCGGCGCGCCGAGCACGACGCCGAGCGCAACGGTGCGGAATGCGCCGCGCAGGACAAGACGGACGATCCTCGGCCGGTCCGCGCCGAGAGCCATGCGAACTCCGATTTCAGCCGTGCGCTGCGCGACTGTGTACGCCGTGACGCCATACAGGCCGACAGCAGCGAGGATTAACGCAACAACTCCGAAGAGACCAGCAAGATCCGCAACGGCGCGTTTCTGGTTGAAGCTCAGCGCGACCTGCTCCTTCAATGTCCGTACGCTGTTGATGGTGAGATTCGGATCGACCTCGGCGAAGGTCTTGCGGAGCACCGGCTCGAGAGCGCCGGGCTCAGCGCCTGTGACCAGCAGCGCGCTGCCGATGAAATGAGAATTCAGCTCGATTTTACGCAGGATATCCTCTTGGTACGCCTCGACATACTGGGCCAGCGGCACGAAGAACATGGGGCGCGCCGGTCTGTCCGGCTGCCTGTACTTGGCGTCCTGAACGATGCCTACGATTCGGAATGTCGACGCATAGGCCGGCAGGTCGATGCCGAAATACTTATCGATCGGATCTTCGTTGGGAAAGAAGCGCCGCGCGAAGGCCTGGTTGACAACGGCGACCAGCGGCGCATTGCGACGGTCTGCGTCGGTGAACCCGCGCCCGCGCAGAATGGGCTGGCCGACGGCTTGAAAATATCCGGGCGTCACGCGATCCCACGATGAACCGGAGTTTTCGTTGAGCTTTGGATTCGGGCGCCCCGGAACAAAGATGAGTTCGCCCCAGTTGTCTGTAAACGGATTGTAGAGAGCCAGGCTGGCGCGTTCAACGCCGGGTAGATGATTGAGCTTGTCTTCGAGGACGCGGTAGATGGCATCCAGACGATCGATGGAGTAAGTCGCTGGAGGCCGGTTGAGATCGATGGTGATGCGATTCTTCGTTTCGAATCCGAGGTTTTGATTTTCCAGGTTGTTCAGGCTGCGGGTGAGCATGGCCGCCCCCGCCACCAGCGCCACGGAAAGGGCGCCTTGAAATACAAGCAGGAGCGTGCGCGGAAGCGAATGTCCATCGCCCGTGCTGCGACTCGCGCCGCGCAGCGCCTCGACCGGGTCAGTTCGCGTCGCGGCCCATGCGGGCGCCGCGCCGAACAGTACGCCTGTGAGCACGGACATGCCGAACGCGAAAGCGAGCACGGGCAGGGAAGGCGTCGTATCGATCGGAATATGCTGCGCGGTGCGGAAGGCGATCGCAAGGATCAGGCGCTCGGCGCCTTCAGCCACCGCAAGCCCGGCGAGACCTCCGCCAAGCGCGAGCAGAATGCTTTCCGTGAGCGCTTGGCGAACGATGCGCCCCCGCGAGGCGCCGATCGCGAGTCGGATGGATGTTTGCGCACGGCGCGCCATGCTGCGCGCAAGCAGAAGATTCGCCAGGTTCGCGCAGGCGATGAGCAGCACGAGCCCGCAGACTGTCATGAGGATCTGGAGGCTGCGGCGATAGTTCTCCTTCATCTCCTCCACTCCGCCGCCGGCGGGAACGACGTTGATGTACTGCTTGGGAAGGAGCCGGACGATTTCGGTCATCCACGCGGCCGGATATCCGCTGTCATTCTCAAGCCACTGCCGGAGCACGCCGGTGAGCCGCGGTCCCATGCCGGCGACAGAGGCGCCGGGCTTGAGCCGCCCGATCGCGCGCAGCCATGCGGACATCGGCTGGCGCAACAGCGAACCATCGCCGCGCACCAGCGGCTCCTGGTGGAGAGGAACCCAGATGTCGGGCGGATCGCTGCGGAGCGTTTCGCCGAAAAAGCCTGGGGGAGCGACGCCCGATATTGTGAAGGGAACCCCGTCAATGAAAAATGCCGCGCCCACCACCGACGGGTCCGCGCCATAGGTGGACTGCCAGGCGCGATAGCTCAATACGGCGACGGGCGGCGCAGAGGGGCGATCGTCGGAATCTGAGAACAGCCGGCCAATGAAGGAGCGAATGCCGAGCGTTGTGAAGTAGTTGCCGGTGACGAACTCGCCCCGCAACGGCCTGGGGACCCGATCCGTTTGCGCGCGCCGTACGCTGAACCGCCAGCCGCCGGCTTGAAAGGCGGCGACCTGTTCGAATTCGGGCGCCGAGGCCTTCAGACGCTCGAACAGGGGGTAGGAATACATGCCCCAGCGGTCCTGCGGACCGCCTTCAACGCAGCAGTCGTTTCCGTCGCCGATGCGGTAGAGCGACGCGGGATCGGCGACCGGCAGCGAGCGCAGCATGACGGCATGCGTCAGCGAGAAGATGGCGGTGGCGCCGCCCACGCCCAGCGCAAGCGTCAGAATGGCCGTGGCGGTAAAGACGGGCGCGCGACGGAAGCCGCGGAGGGCCTGGCGGAGCTCATTCAGCAGTGAGGGCATCAGGTGTTACATACGAACGCAGAGGCGCCGATGTTCCCCATCACTGGTTACAGAACCCGAACGCAGCGAGGCGCGCGTCTTCACTACGCCGTAAACCCGGCTAGAGACGCCCTACAATCCAGCGCGAACCGGAAGCCAGTCAGGCCAGGGCTTTTCGCAGGTCGCGCCACCGGTAAAAGCCGATGATCGTTTTCGCGTCCGCAATGCGTCCGGCGGCGATCATAGCCTCAACCTCCGGCGGCGTAAACCAGGAAATCCGAATGCGCTCGTCTTCCATGGGAGTTGCATCGCCCTGCGTCAGATCCCGCGCGACAAAGATGGTCATCTTCTCGGCCACGTAGCCGGGGCTAGCGAAAAATGACGCCAGCCTGCGCCACCGCCGCGCGCGATATCCGGTTTCCTCGATCAACTCGCGTTTGGCCGCCTGAAGCGGCGTCTCGCCCGGGTCCAGCCGTCCCGCCGGCAGCTCCCACAGGTAGTCGCGCGCTGGAAGGCGATACTGGCGGACGAGCAAAATCCGGCTCCGCGCGTCAAGCGCCATCACGACGGCGGAGCCTGCGTGCTGTACAATCGCGCGCTTGATCTCGAACCCGTCGGGGTCTTTGGCCACGTCCTCTGTCACGCGGAAAATTGGTGTTTTCAGCAGTTCCCGAGACGAAATGAGACGCATCTGGTTTTTCGGCATCATCACCGTTTTAGCGCTACCCGGAACTGATCGTACGGCAGCGTATTCATAACGTCTGCGGCTTCCAGCCATCCGCGGCGCGCGGTCACAACGCCGTACGTCATATTGAACAAGTGCCGGGGATGGTGGGCGTCGGTCGAGATGACGAACTTCACGCCCTTGGCTTTTGCCGTACGGATCAGGGGGCCCGGCAAATCGAGCCGTTCCGGGCTGGCGTTGACTTCCATCCAGATGCCGCGCGCCGCTGCGACGCTTGCAACAAGATCGAAATCGAACGGGTACGGGTCGCGGTGAAGCAGTAATCGTCCCGTCGGGTGCCCGAGGACGCGCAGCGAAGGCGACTCCATCGCCCGCAGCAGGCGCTCGGTCATTTCGGCGGGTTCCATTTTTAAGTAGCTGTGAACGCTGCCAATGACGAAATCGAGTTCGGCCAGTGCGTCTTCGGCCAGGTCCATCGCCCCATCTCGCAGGATGTCGCACTCGATGCCGGACAGGATGCGGATGCCCACCCCAGTGTGATTCCATTCGCGAACGCGCCGCGCAAACGCGACAGCGCGCTGCTCGTCCAGACCGTTGGCCATGGCCAGCGCCTTGGAGTGATCCGTAATCGCGATGTACTCATAGCCGCGCTCGCGCGCCGCCGCCGCCATCTCCTCAAGCGTTGCGCGCCCGTCGGTTTCGCGGGTGTGAATGTGCAGATCGCCGCGGATATCGGAGAGTTCAATCAGCTTTGGCAGCCGACCTTCGGCCGCGGCCTCGATTTCACCGCAATTTTCTCGCAACTCCGGGGGAATCCACTGAAGGCCGAGCTTCTCGTAGATCTCCGGCTCGGTCTCGCCCGCAACCCGCTGATTGTCGTCGAGGCGCGCCAGGCCGTATTCGTTGAGCGTCAGACCGAGCTTGAGGGCGCGCGTTCTCATCGCAATATTGTGCTCCTTGCTCCCAGTGAAATATTGCATTGCGGCGCCATAGCTTTCGCCGGGCAGAGCGCGCAAATCCACCTGCAAACCCTCAAGACCGTATTTCACACTGGCCTTGTTGGCGCCTTTTCCCAGGACGTGGTGCACTCTCGGATTCCTGATGAAGCGCTCCAGCGCTGCGCCGGCGCCTGGTCCCGTGACGAGCAGGTCCAGATCGCCGATGGTTTCCTTGCCGCGGCGCAGGCTCCCGGCTGCGGAAATCCGTTCCAGCCCGTCGACTTCCTGCAAGTACTGAATCAAATCGTCGGCGCTCTTCTGGCCGAAGCTCAGCAGATGCCGCCCCGAGCTCTGGCGATAGGCGCGGATCGATTGCAGGATCTTTTCCTCAAGTCTGGCGCCCATGCGCGGCAGCTGGCGCAGCTTCTGCTCTTTGCACAGCCGCTCCAGGTCATCGATGCCGCTGATGCGGAAGTGTTCCCACAGCAGCGCGATGCTTTTGGGCCCGAGGCCTTGAATTTTGAGCAGCTCCAGGGCGCCGGGCGGATACCTGGCCAGAAGCTGATCGCGCCGTTCGAAGCTGCCGCGCCGCGCGATTTCCTCGATAACAGCGGCAATTCCCTTGCCGATGCCAGGAATATCCGTAATTTTGCGTTGTGAGTTTTGCAGAATATCGATAATTCGCTCTGGATAGCTCTCGATGACCGCAGCGGCATTGCGGTAGCTGCGGATGCGAAATGCATCCTCGGCGGCGATCTCCATCAGGTCCGCAGTTTCACTAAGCAGAATCGCTATTTCCCGGTTCTCCATCGCGGGCCCGATTCGATTGTAGCGAGGGTATGGGGCTCGACATGCACGAGAACGTCCGCCACCCAGGAGAGCTCAGCGATGATGCGATTGCGAACGTCGTGCGCAATCTCGTGGGACCGGCGAACCGTCATATCCGGGTCCACTTCCAGGTGCAGGTCCACGTGATAACGGAGACCCGTTTTTCGAGCCAGACATTTCTCAATTCCAAGAGCGCCGGGGACGTTGAGGGCGACGCGGCGGATGTCTTCGAGCAGCTCGCGGGGCGGCATCCGGTCCACCAGCTGCTGCGCGGTGTTGTAGACGACGCGGATGCCGAGAAAAATGACGATCAGACCCACGGCGAATGCGCCGTAGTGATCGGCCGCGGCGAACCGTTGCGGCCGCCACACGGCCAGGGCGACCGCCACGAGCGCCGCCGACGCCGAGAGGATATCCACGGTGTCGTTCCAGCCGTCGGCCACCAGCGCCTCGCTTTTGATCTTCCGGCCGATGCGAAACTTTGCCGCCCCCAGGGCTAATTTGGCAAGCATTGAGACGACCAGCGCCCAGATGGCGAAGGCGGCGGGCACATGCTGGTCGTTGATGGACCAGGCGGCGCGAAAGCAGATTACCGCGCCCGTCATTCCGAGCATGACGCCCACGGCCAGGCCCGAAATCGTTTCGAACCTGCCGTGCCCGTAGGGATGTTCCTCATCGGCGGGTTTGGCCGCCAGCGCGAGCCCAAACAGCACGATCCCGGAGGCCAGCACGTCCGATGCCGACTCGACGCCGTCGGAAACCACGGCCGCGGAATTGGCCATCAGGCCGACGGAGATCTTCATGACGGCCAGCGCCGCGCCGATGAGCATGCTCAAAACCGCGACGTGCCGGCCGATGCGCTCCGTCTCATTCACCGTAGGGGACCTTCTGCGCCGCGGCCTCAGCGCTTCCCATCCGCCTCGCTGGAGCGCTTTTCGACGTTGCGGCGCGCGTCGTTAACCGCATGTCTGGCTTTCTCGCTTGCGTCCGCCATGCCTTTGTCGATCTCACGCGCGGCTTGGTCGAGCGCGCGGCCGGCCTTATCGGCGGCCTGCTTTGCGTCGCGCTGAAGTTCGCGGCCCGCTTCGCGAGCCTTCTGCCGCGCGCGTTCGTCATCAGAGCTGGCGCAGGCGGCCAGCATAGCCGCGAGCGCGACGAGAACAGGAAGAGATCGCATAGGTTCTTTCAATGTGACGCGCCGGGCTGGCCGGCCATTTCGCCGGGTCGAGCGGCTTGAAAGCGTTCGTCAATTTCCACCTGATAGCCTGCGGCCAGCCGGTTCATTTCGTTGGCGAGGCCTACCACGGCCATCAGCTCAGCGAACATCGGTTCGGACATCCCGGCCTTCACGGCGGAAGCGGTGTGTGAGGCAATGCAATAACCGCACTGGTTGGTGACGCTCACCGCCAGGTAGATCAGTTCCTTCGTGAGCGGGTCCAGCGCGCCCGGCGCCATCGTGCGCTTGACGCGCTGCCACGACGCAGCCAGCAATTCGGGATTGTGCGCCAGCGCTTTCCAGAAATTGTTGATGTAGTCGGTGTTTCGAGTGGCTCGAATATCGTCGTATACTGCGCGAACCGCTGGTTCCGCCGCCTCGTACTCCACGAAGCCGAACGTGGCCATGTCGTCATTGTAGCTGACAGCGGCCGCGGCGCCTGACGCGAACAGCCGCATTTGCCCTGAGTCCAGTTGCATCCGGTTTGGGAGGGTCGGCCCAGGCCACAGGAACCTGCGGCGCGAATGCTATGCCTGGCTCCTGCTTCTCTGAACGATCTGATAGACCGACGCCGCGCTGCCCACGAGCGACAACACAATGAGGCCGGCGATGGACCAGCGCACGGCTGGCGACTCAGCGATGCTGAGAATCTGGCGGCCGAATTGACGGGCCAGGGTTGCGAGAACCAGGAAGCGGAGCGTCCGGGCGGCGCCGATCAGCAACAGCGCTTTGGAGCGGGGATACTGAAATGCCGCGGCGCCCGCCACAACCGGAGTGAACGGGAACGGCGGGGGGAGGATGCTGCCCAGCGCCAGGGCGACGGCCGCGCCTTTTTCGATTTTCCTTTTTACGTACTCCAGTCGTCTCGGCCTGAGAAGTCTCTTCAAACCGGCCTCTCCGCCTCTGCGGGCCATCCAGTCCAACAGGAAACAGCCGGCGGTGGAACCTGCCGCCGCGGCCAGTCCGTAGATCCAGAACCAATCGCGCCGGCGGCTGCTGAGCGCAACGACCAGCACATCGTTGGCGAGCGGCGTGAACAGGAGCGCATCGATGATCCCCAGCGAGAACGGACCCAGCGGGCCCATGCGGACCAGGATGTGAAAGGCCTGCTGAAGAAGCGGGTGCACGCTTTCTAGACGCGGTTCAGGCAATCCTTCGGCTACAATCGAACCAGGGATCGCGTGCCGCGGACAAAAGCGAAGGTTCAAAAAGCGAGCGAGACCGGACCGCTTGACGAGTACGCCCACAAGCGCAACTTCGAAAAGACGCCCGAGCCGCCTCCAGCGGTGGTTGAGATTGGTCCTGCGCTCCGATACTGCATACAGCGGCATGACGCCACGCGGTTGCATTATGATCTCCGTCTCGAGGTAAACGGCGTACTGAAGTCCTGGGCCGTCCCCAAGGGGCCGTCTCTCGATCCGTCGCGCAAGAATCTGGCCATGCAGGTGGAGGATCATCCCATCGAGTACGGCGACTTCGAGGGCAACATTCCGAAAGGCGAGTACGGCGGCGGCAGCGTTATGCTGTGGGACCGCGGGGTCTACGAGCCTCTGGGCGACCTGCCGCCTGATCAGCAGATTGCGCGCGGCGATTTCAAGTTTCGTTTGCATGGCGAGAAACTCAAGGGCAACTTCGTTTTGGTTCATATGAAGGGCCGCGGCAAAGGGAACGAATGGCTGATCATCAAGAAGGCGGATGAATACGCCCGGCCGAACTGGGATATCGAAGAGCATGCCGTCAGCGTGAAGACTGGCCGCACGCAGGAGGAGATCGCCGAGAATCTGCCGCCGAAGAAAACGCCCCGCGCGCGTAAGAAGCGCGTTACGAAGACGGCGGGCGAGGAGGAAACGGGCGAACGCCCCGGCGACTTGCCTGGCGCGGTCGAGCGGCCCATGCCGACCTCGATTACGCCCATGACCGCCAGCCTCGCGGACCGGCCCCCGGCCGGTGAAAACTGGCTATACGAGATCAAGTGGGACGGCGTCCGCGGCATCTGCTTCGTGGACCACGGCCGCATGCACATACAGTCCCGCACCGGCAACCGCTGCGAGCGACAGTACCCGGAACTCACCGTCTTGCCGCATTTTGTGCGCGCGGAGACGGCGATCATCGATGCTGAGATCGCTGTGGTCGACGAACAAGGCCGGCCGCGCTTTGAGCTCATACAACCCCGCATCGCACAGACCGACCCCAACTCCATCGCTCATCTGGCGCGATCCACGCCGGTGACGTTGTTTGCCTTCGATCTTTTGTACTGGGACGGTTTCGATCTGCGCGGCGCGCCCCTGATCGACCGCAAGCGCGCGCTCCAGGCCATTCTCGAGAACACCGACCGCATCAAGTATTCCGAACATTTTGTCGCGCGCGGGGCCGAGATGCTCGAGGCCGCCCGCCAGGCGGGCTTGGAAGGGATCATGGCCAAGCGCGTTGACAGCCAGTACGAATCGCGGCGCAGCAGTTCCTGGCTGAAGATCAAAGTTCTGAATCAACAGGAATTCGTGATCTGCGGCTTTACACACGGCGACCGCGATTTTTTCAGCTCGCTGGCGCTCGGCGTATACGAGGGAGACGAGCTGGTTCACGCGGGTCAGGTTGGAACCGGATTCAATGACAAATCGATTCGCGATATCTACGAGCGGCTGAAACCGCTGGTCACATCCCAATGCCCGTTCCGGCGACAGCCCAAGATCAGCCGCGAGGTCACATGGGTTCGGCCGGAGCTGGTGTGCGAAGTTCGCTTTCTCGACTGGACGCAGGACAACCAGTTGCGCGCGCCGGCTTTTCTCGGGCTGCGGCTCGACGCCGACCCCAGGCAGGTCCGGCGAGAGCGGCCTGATGCGGAGCTCCCCGGCGAGATCCAGGAGGAAGAGGCGTCACGGCCGCAGTCTGGTCCGTTGATTCCGGAGGGCGTCAAAGAAGTCACTGTTCAGGTTGGAGCGCAGTCCCTGCGGTTCACCAATCTGAACAAGGTGTTTTACCCGAAGGACGGATACAGCAAACGCGACATTCTCAATTACTACGACGAAGTCGCCGAATACCTGCTCCCGCATATACAGGGGCGGCCCCTCTCGCTGAAGCGCTACCCCAACGGCATTCATGAGCAATTCTTTTTTCAGAAGAATGCGGAAGGATTTCCGGATTGGATTCGCATCGAGCCGATCCCTTCGGAGGGGCGCATCATCCATTACGTCGTTTGCGACAACCGGGAGACGCTGCTGTGGCTGGCGCACCTGGGCTGCATTGATCAGAACCCGATGATGAGCCGCGTCGGACATCTCGAGAATCCGGATTTCATGCTGCTCGATCTAGATCCGGTCCAGTGTCCGTATGAGCTGATCGTTGAGGCGGCGCAAATCACGCGAAGCGTCCTGGAGCGCATCGGACTGGCAGGCTATCCGAAGACGACCGGGGGCGACGGAATGCACATCTATGTGCCGCTTGAGCCGGTGTATACGTTCGAACAAGTGCGCTCGTTCGCCGAGGCGTTGTGGCATGTGGTGATCAGCCAGGAGCCGGATCTGTTCACGACGCCGCGCGCCGTCGAGCGGCGCAAGAAAGGGCGCGTATATTTCGATTACCTTCAGATCTCGTCGATCAAGACAATTGCAGCGCCATACGTGCTGCGGGCGCACGACGGAGCGCCGGTCTCGACGCCGCTCCGCTGGGATGAAGTGAAGCCGGGACTGTCGCCGCAGCAGTTCAACATACAAAATGCTCCGGCGCGCTTCCATGCGCTCGGAGATGTGTTCCGCCCTGTCCTCGACCGCCCGCAGCGACTCGAACCAGCGCTCAAAAAGCTGCAGCGGCTGGTCGAAGCATAACCGTCGCGGGCTTTGCGCCAGACATGTCCGGCCCCATTGCTATTCTGGATATAGATTCACCTCTCGTATGCCATTTGCGTCGATTCCCGAAGCTATCGAGGAGTTCCGGGCCGGACGCATGCTGGTCATCGTCGACGACGAGGATCGCGAAAACGAAGGCGATCTCGCGATTGCAGCTGAGAAGGTCACTCCGGAAATTATCAATTTTATGGCGAAACACGGGCGGGGCCTGATCTGTCTGCCGCTGGCGCCTGAGATCTGCGACCGCCTTCATCTGCCGTTAATGTCGCGCAGCAATACTTCAAGATTCGGAACGGCGTTTTGCGAATCGATTGAGGCGCGCGAAGGCGTGACCACCGGCATTTCGGCTTTTGATCGCGCGCACACCATTCGTGTGGCAATTGATCCGGCGACGCGTCCCGGCGACCTAGCGCGACCCGGCCATGTGTTTCCGTTGCGCGCCCGCGAGGGAGGGGTGCTGGTTCGCGCGGGGCAGACCGAGGCCGCCGTCGACCTGGCGCGGCTTGCGGGACTGCGTCCCGGAGGGGTGATCTGCGAAGTAATGAACGAGGACGGCTCGATGGCGCGGCGGCCGCAGCTTGAGGAGTTCTGCCGCACCCACGGCCTGAAGATGATCACGGTGGCGCAGTTGATCCGACACCGTTTACAGAACGAGCGTTTCATCCATCGTCACGCCGAAGGCTGCCTGCGCACAGAATTTGGCGATTTCAAGGTCATCCAGTATGGAACCGCCATCGGTCCGGAACTGCACCTGGCGCTTGTCTTTGGCGAGATCGCCGGCAAGCGGGATGTGCTGGTTCGCGTGCATTCGCACTGTCTGTTTGGCGACGTTTTCGGATCGACGGACTGCAATTGTCAGGAGACCTTGCGCGCCTCGCTGAAGCGCATTGCGGCAGAGGGCCGCGGCGCGCTGGTGTACTTGCATCAGACGGGTCCGGGCGCTAAGGTCCGCGGCGACGGCGAGCGTCGCACTCTTGCGACGCATGGGCGCGAGCCGAACGTTGCGGCTTCTGACTCGCCGCAATTGCAGCATGAGATCGGCATTGGCGCCCAGATCCTTGCCGACCTGGGCCTCTCCACCATCCGGCTCCTTACCAACCATCCCCGCCGCATCCCCGGGCTGGAAGGATTTGGCATTCAGATCACAGAACAGGTCCCCGCGCTCGCTGAGCGGCCGTCGTGAGCGGACCGACCAGGTCTGCGAATACAAATCCGTCGCGTTCGAGGATTTCGCCGCGCTCAACGCGTATGCTGTCGGAGAAGAAAGGCGCATCGAGGACGAACGTATGGAATTCGCCATTTTCTCCGCAAGGATCGACGTGGGCGGGCAAGGCATCGAGAAATTCCAGATTGAAATCGAGGCCGGCAAACGAGCGGTCCAGCTTGGACGGGTCGACGCACGTGACTGTAGCCGCCAGCCCGGCGGCGATCATTTCGCGCGCCAATCCCTGAGTCGGTCGGTTCCACAGCGGAAACAGGGGTTCGATGCCTGTACGCGCCAACTGCTGTTCGCGATAGCGCCGGATATCCTCGAGGAAGAGGTCGCCGAACGCGATCGCCTGCACGCCGGCTGCAACAGCGCGCTCGATGAGCGCCGCCATCCGGCTTTCATACTCGGCGTTGGAGCAGGGCCACGGCAATTCCACGGGCCACAACGGCAAGCCGACTCGCGCCGCCTGCGCTTCGGCGAGCGAACGCCGTACGGCGTGCATCGCTACACGATCCGCAGCCGCATTGAACGTGGTGATCAGGCCGGCGACTTCGATGTCCGGATCCGATGAGAGCGCATGCAGCGCCCAAGCGCTATCTTTTCCTGTGCTCCAGGACATCAGTATCTTTTTCACGATTCAATACCAGCGCCAATATTTGTTCTCGGTGGGGTGGTCGAAGTTGATCCCATGCAGCATCTCGGCGATGACTTCAGCAGTGAGCGAGACCGTCATTCCTGACCGGTTGAACAGCAGATTTCCATCTGCCAGCGCCACGCGCCGCGCTGCCACTGCCCGCAGCGAGCTCCAGCCTGGATATCGCTCCAAGATTTTCATCTCAGAAGCGGTTCGCTTCAAATCAAAGCCGCACGGCGCGATGATGAGATAGTCGGGATCGGCGCACATGATCTGGTCAAAAGTTATCGGGCGTGAATAGCGGCCCGTTTCGCCCAAGAGGAGCTCGCCGCCGGCAAGTTCGATCAGCTCTGGCCCCCAATTGCCCATGGCGAAGATCGGATCGGTCCACTCGATCGCGACTACGGCGGGCCGGCGCCGGCGTGACGCGCTCGCCCGAACCTTCGCAAGCCGCCGCTGCTCAAGGCAGACGAGCTGCCGTCCCTGACTCTCACGACCCAGGGCTTGAGCGATCTCGAGCATGTCATCAAAAATGCCGTTGAGGGTTCCCGCCCGGAGCGTAAGTATACGCGCGGCGGGCGCGGCGCATCCGCTGCGGTCAACATCGCCGGGGGTGACGGCGCACACGTCACAGTGCGCCTGGGTAATGATCACATCCGGCGCCAGCTCTTGAATGAGATCCGTATCGATACGGTACAGCGGTTCTCCGCATCGAATGCGGCGGCTGACTTCGCGATTGATTTCGCCGCTCGGCATGTTGACGTCGAAGGCCGGCTCCGTGCAACTCGGAAGGCTCCGCACCCATGGCGGATTGTCGCATTCATGCGACCGGCCGACGAGGCAATCGCCCGCGCCGAGCGCGCAAACAATTTCCGTCCCGCTTGCGAGCAATGAGATGACCCGCATCGGCCCAATTGTAGCTCGCCGCGGCCGTTTTACCCGTGAGAGGCGGACACGGCGCCAGGCGCCGTGTCCGTCCCATGCCGCGATCCGGCGCTGCGCACGCGCGGGCGCCTGGATCCATGAGAATCCGGCTCATATCCGGCGCCCAAATCACGTTGGCCGCAACGATCTGCCGTCTCTTCGAATCTGGCGCGTTCACGATCATATGGCTCACGCTCCTCGCAAGGAAGCGCGAAAAATTGTTTCGCAAGGGCTCAGCGCGGCGCACTTGCTGATTCGGCCTAGCTAGCGCTGCACGCGTCCGGATCCTCCGCCCTTGACCAGCGCGTTCACTTCTTCCACGGTGAAGCGATTGAAGTCGCCGGGAATCGAGTGTTTGAGGCACGACGCCGCTACCGCGAACTCGAGCGCGTCCTGGTGCGAGGGCAGGTTCAACAGACCGTAGATCAGGCCGCCCGCGAAGCAGTCGCCGCCGCCCACGCGATCAACTATGTGCGTGATTTCGTAGTGGCGGCTCAGCAGAAAATCCGTGCGGTTATTGAGGCACGCCGACCAGCCGTTATGCGAGGCGCTCTTGGATTCGCGCAGCGTGATGGCGATCAACCTCAGCCCGGGGTAGCGTTCAAGAACGGCATCGGTCAGCTTGCGGTATTGCTCGCGCTCCAGCTTGCCGGAGTGTACGTCCACGTCGACCTGGATGCCCAGCGACATCTGACAGTCCTCTTCGTTCGCAATGCCGATGTCGACATGGCGGAACAGCTCGGTCATAACCTCAGTCGCCCTCTTCCCGTACTTCCACAAATTTTTGCGATAATTCAGATCGCACGAAACCGTGAGCCCCTGTTTGCGCGCCTTTTGAACGCTTTCCAGAGCGAGATCGGCCGCGCTCTGGCTCAGTGCGGGCGTGATTCCCGTGATGTGAAACCAGGTCGCGTTCTGGAATGCAGCGTTCCAGTCGATATCGCCGGGTTTGGCCAGCGCGATGGCGGAATAATCCCGGTCATAGACTACCTTCGACGGCCGCTGGTTAGCGCCAGGCTCGACAAAATAGATGCCGAACCGCCCTTTCTGGCGCACAACGAACGGGTCTACGGCGAACCGCCTCAGCTCTCCGATAAATGCATCCACAATAGGATTTGCCGGTGGAAGCACGGTGACATAGCGCGCCGGCGCGCCAAATCCGCCGAGTGCCACCGCGACGTTGGCCTCCCCGCCGCCAAAAGTGGCGGTGAACTGCGGCGATTGCAGAAATCGCTCATATCCGGGCGGCGCCAGGCGCAGCATGATCTCTCCGAAGGTGACGACCAGGTTGGACATAGAATTCTCAATTTACCAGTCTCTCGCCGCGGGCTCTTAGGGTACCGTTAGATAGAATGCGCTATCTTGCCGCCGCCATTTTCCTGCTCATCCTGGGATGCGCCCGTGAGGCGCCCGTTCATCGCTACGCCCTGCGCGGTGAAATCGTTAAAGTCGACCCGTCGGCGCATACTGTCACCATCAGACACGAGCGGATTGATGGATGGATGGAGGCGATGACCATGGAATTTCCGGTCAAGGATGCCAAGGAGTTCGCGGCGTTACGCGCCGGAGAGCGGGTCACGGCGACTGTATTTGTTTCCGACGCGGGCGCGTATTGGATCGGCGATATTCGCCAGGAGTGAATCGCACAGATAGCGGCGTCACGACTCAAGTGCAGCCAAGTTGCCTCCGATAAGGGGATTGGAGGTCGTAATGGCGCTGGACGTGTTGATTGTGGATGACTCCGCGGCGATCCGAAAGATTTTGCAACGAGTGCTGGTGCAGGCGGAGGTCGCTCTCGGCTCGGTCTATGAGGCCAGCGACGGGCAGGAGGCCCTGGACAGGCTCAAACAGGCGAGAGTTGGGCTGATATTGTCCGACATCAACATGCCCAATATGGATGGCCTGGAGTTTTTGGGGCGCATTCGGGCAGATGCGGCGTGGAAGGACGTGCCGGTGATCATGATCACCACAGAGGGGTCGCAAAACAAAGTCATGCAGGCGCTGCAACTGGGTGCGAACGGCTACGTCAAGAAGCCTTTTACGGCTGACCAAATCAAGGAGAAGCTGGCGGGAATTCTTTAAGCCGTGTGGCGCCATATGCATCCTACGTTAACTTCAGATCGAGTCCTGGCAGTGATCAGAGCGGCGACCGAGGACGTGTTTCAGACCATGCTCATGGTCCCAATTGAACCGGAGCCGTCGTTTCATGAACAGGCTGCGAGTCAGAGCTTCGATGGAGTAATCGCATTTGTCGGACTGGCGGGGCCCTGGGCCGGCTCGGGCCGGATCGCGTGTTCGCCGGCGCTGGCCTGCCGGATTTCCGGCGCGTTGCTCTCCTGTGAGTTCGCCGCTGTGACCGAGGAGGTGCTCGATGCGATCGGCGAAATCACAAACATGATCGTGGGCGGCATCAAAACTGCCCTGGAAGAGGAGCTCGGGCCGATGGGCCTGAGCATCCCCACCGTGATCTTCGGCCGGAATTACCAGACTCGCGCCTCCGGCGCCACGAACTGGATCGTCGCGCCGTACCGCTGTGAGTCGGAGAGCTTCGACGTGCGTCTTTGCCTGGTTCCGCAAGCGCGAGTCGCTCCGCATCGGCTGGAGACTACCGGCAGCCTGGTGTGACGCCGCGGTTCCGCGCGCGCCTCGGCGTCTTCGCCTTGGCCCTCTTGCCGGCGGTGCTACGATAGGCGCGAGGAGCCCTATGTTTACCCGACTACTGTTGGCCCTGTTTCTGACGGCTGGTCTCTTCGCTGCCCCGTCCGGTCAGGGCGCAGCGAAGAAGGCGCCCGCCAAGGCTGGTTCCATGGCGAGAACAAGCGCGGCCGAAAAATCATCGACCAAGCTGATCGATATCAATTCCGCATCCCAGGATGAACTTGACGCGCTGCCGGGGATCGGCAAGGCTTATTCAAAGAAGATCATCGACAACCGGCCCTATCAATCGAAAAATCAGCTTGTCAGCAAGGGCGTCCTGCCGAAATCGGTCTACGACGGCATCAAAGATCGAGTCGTGGCCAGACAGCCGAAGAAGTAGCGCGTTCAGGCGCTGGGCGGCCCAACTCTCATTTCGGACAGCACCTCGCGGATAGCCGCCTTCAGTTCGTCCCGGTTGGGGCTGAACAGGAGCGCCGGCTCGACCAGACGGACAATCGCGGTGGCCGAGGGAATTTCAATGTTCTCGCTCTGAAACTTCATCCGGATCCGTCGATTCATCTCCCGGCCGATCATCCATTGTTTTTGCGGAAGCGTCTTGATGCGGGCTTTAATCGTTACCCCATTGGGCCCGAGCCGGTCGACCCCCATCACGTCCAGATCGGCAAGAATGGCGGGACCAAATGCCGGATCGAGCCGCAATTGCGCGGCGATTTCTGTCAGGATGGCGATCACGCGATCCGTATCCTGATCAAATGCTACGGCGATTTCAAACACATAGTAAGAAAACTCGCGCGTGAGGTTCGAGAGCGTCTGAATCGAGCCGTTGGGGAAGATATGGACCGCGCCGTTTTCGGAGCGCAATACGGTGGTGCGGAGGTTGATTTCTTCTACAAGGCCGCCGGTGCCATTGATCACGGCGACGTCATTCACGCGAATCTGGTTTTCGACCAACAGAAAAAGTCCGCCAATCACATCTTTGATGAGATTTTGCGCGCCAAAGCCAACGGCGACGCCAATGATGCCGGCGCTGATGCCCGCGCCCGCCAGTAGCGCCTCGATTTTGAATCCGAGCTCCTCGAGCGACATCAGAATCACCGCGGCCCAGAGCAGCGTCATGAGAGGGCGGCTGATGACGTTAGCGACGGTTGTAGCGCGTTTTTCGACCTCGAAGTCGAGCGCTTGGCCTTTGCGCACCATCACGCGCACCGAATACGATCGCAGTGCGCCGATCAGCCGCCGCAGCACGATCGAGAGCACATAACCGAGGCCGATGATAAAGAGCACGCGGGCGCCGCTCAGGACGTAGGGCAGATATCCGTTGACGCTGGGTAAACGATAGGCCTGCATTTCACTCGTGCGAAGACGGGCAGCCGACCTCAGTTGTCCGGCCCGGCCGGTCGCAGCCGCCGCCGAGCAGAGGCTCGGCTACTCGATCACCTGGTCCAGCAAGATAGAGAACTCGCGGGTTTTCGAATCGACGCGCGTCTTCATATCGGTCAGCTCCCGCTTGAGCGTGCGCAACTGGCCTGCAAGGTTCAGAGCCGCCATCACGGCGACACGCGCTGTATCCGCATGTCTGGCCTGGGCTGCGATATCGGTCATCAGCTCGTCCACCGTATGCGCCACCTCTTCGGCCTCCGCAGGGTCGCCCGACACTCCGATACTGTACGTTTGGTTGAAGATCGTGACGCGGACCGACTTGCGTTCGGCGGCGTTCTCCATGGCTATGCGCTGAGCAGATCCATTTGACCGAGCAGCTTCTCGATGCGCGAGCGCACCTGTTTCCGTTCGGCTCGCAGTTCGTCAATTTCGCGCGTCAATTCATCGACGCGGCCGGCGGCGGCCCGCGCCGCCTCGCGGGCCTGATCGCGTTCCGCCTCAATGGCTTGCACGCGCTGCACCAACTCGTCTCGCTGCTGCTTGAGCGAGTTGACAAGCTCCACTGTCCGCGTGATGCGGTCCTCGAGATCGGATAAGGAGTCAATTTCCTGTTCGCGGGGCGCCGTCATGCACTACGCCTTTTGTAACGCAGCCTGGGCTTTCTCGACAAGCTGGCGGAATGCAGGCTCGTCGTTCACAGCCAGGTCGGCAAGGATCTTGCGATTGAGTTCAATGCCGGCCGAATGCAGACCCGCAATAAACTTGCTGTACGAAATTCCGGCGTTGCGGCAGGCGGCGTTGATACGGATGATCCATAATGAGCGGAAATCGCGTTTCTTTTGCCGGCGTCCGACATAGCCGTAGCGCAGCGCCTTTTCGACGGCTTCCTGCGCGGCCCGATACAGTTTGCTTTTGGTGAGGAAATAACCCGATGCGAGGGCCAGCGTTTTCTTGCGGTTCGCCCGGCGGTGGGTTCCACGTTTTACTCTTGGCACGTTTTGTCTCCTTCAAAAAATCCTTGCGGCGGATCAGGCACGCGCCTGGCGCACTGACCGCACGCTCCGGCGTCAGTAGGGAAGCATCTGCTTCAATGCCGCCTGGTCTGCCGCGTCGACAATTACGCCCTGGGTGAGGCGGCGTTTGCGCGACCGCGGCTTGGACGTCAGGATATGACGCGCAAACGAGTGGCGGCGCTTGATCTTGCCCGTACCAGTCTTTTTAAATCGTTTGGACGCACCCTTATGTGTTTTCAGTTTGGGCATGGGATGTCCTGTCAGGGATGTTCAGCGGGTCGGCTGACTCTCGCAGTATAGCACACGCCGTTTCGCCCAAAATGACGGAAGACGCAACAGACTCAGTGGTTGCTCTTATACTCGTCCAGCCAGGCCATCTGTATGGCCTCCAATTTGCCTTCCGTCGACGCGGCGGGATCATCGTCGAAGTCTTCAAGCTCCGTGATCCACTTGTGCAGATCCGTGTACCGGATGTTGGTCGGATCGAGATCGGGAAATTTCTCGTACAGCTCGAGGGCGATGTCGTCGGGTTGGTCCCAGGTCAGTTTCGGCATCAGATTTTCGTCCCCTTCAAAGCGCCGCGAACGGCTGTATTCATCATGTTTTCCGCCAGCCTCAGCGTCGCACTATTGAGTTGGTCAATCTTTGCGCGGATCAGCAGATGATCGTCGGAATGATAAACCACGAGCAGCTCGTTGACGGCGCGGTCGATTTGCGCCCGCTCCTCGTCTGTGAGCTCGAACCAGGCGTCGTTCTGTTTCGCCTTTTCGGTTGCTTGCAGAATCGTATCAGCGTCGAGCCGCGCCTCGCGCACCTGGCGGGCAGTAAGATCCTCTTCGGCTTTTTCGAAGGACTCCCGGATCATGGCTTCCACCTGCTCGTCGCTAAGACCATAAGACGGCTTGACATCGACGCTCTGTTCCTTGCCGGTGCGCAGGTCCTTCGCGGTGACGTTCAGGATGCCGTTGGCGTCGATCAAAAAGCGCACCTCGATGCGCGCCATGCCCGCCGGCAGAGGCTCGATGTCCTTGAGATCGAACCGCGCCAGACTGCGGCAATCTTTGGCCAACTCGCGCTCGCCTTGCACAACATGTATCAGGACGTTGCGCTGGCCATCAACCGCGGTGGTGAACGTTTCGGTGGCGCTGGCCGGAATGGTCGAATTTCTGTGAATCAGCTTAGAGACCACGCCGCCCATGGTTTCGATCCCCAGAGACAGCGGCGTAACATCGAGCAGCAGCTTATTTTCCACCTCTCCAGATAAGATTCCGGCCTGCACGGCGGCGCCGAGCGCGACCACCTCATCCGGGTTCAGCTCCGTGTGGGGCTTTGCGCGGAACAGATTTTCGACGGCCTGTCGCACCAGTGGAATTCTGGTCGACCCCCCCACCAGCACGACTTCATCGATTTGATCAATGGAGACTCCCGCGTCGGCCAGGCACGCGCGGCACGGGCCCAGCGTTCGATCCACGATCGGAGTGATGATCCGCTCGAAAACGTCGCGCGTAAGTTCGCGACGGTATCTCTTTCCGCGATACTCGAGGTCTATGATCGCAGCGGGCGTGAACGACAGCTGCTCTTTGGCCTTGATCACAGCGCGGCGCAACAGCTGGACGGCCTCCTGGTTGGCGGACAGATCCTCGCCCCACTCCGATGCGATGTCTTCCAGACCGATCCGAATCAGGAGGTTGTCAATGTCATCGCCGCCCAGGTGCGTGTCGCCATTGGTCGCCAGCACTTCAAACAGACCATCCTGCAGTCTCAGAATGCTGATGTCGAACGTGCCGCCGCCCAGGTCGTAGACGGCAATGATGCCGTTCTGACGCTTGTCCAGGCCGTAGGCGAGCGACGCCGCGGTCGGCTCGTTGACGAGGCGGAGCACTTCAAGACCAGCGATGCGGCCGGCGTCCTTGGTGGCTTGCCGCTGGGCGTCGTTGAAATAGGCAGGGACAGTGATGACGGCCTGTGTGACCGGTTCGGCGAAGAACGCCTCAGCGTTTTGCTTGAGCTGGCGCAAAACGGCGGCTGAGATTTCCGGCGGCGTGAACGTGCGGTCGCCAAGCTGAAGCCGAATCACGCTCTCGCTCCCAGGCGCAATACGAAACGGAAACAGCTTAAGCTCGTCTTCGATGTCAGCGCGTCCCCGGCCCATCAAACGCTTCACCGAATACGCCGTGCGCTCGGGATGCGTAATCAGTTCATTTCGCGCCGGATTTCCGACCAGGATTTCTCCGGATTCTGTGTAACTGACGACGCTCGGAACAAGCTTGTCGCCGTCGGCTCCGGGAATAATCTTCGGCGCTGTGAGGTCCATATACGCGACCAGGCTGTTCGTTGTACCGAGGTCGATGCCGACCACGCGGGATTTCGCGGGATGACCGAAGTCTATTTGCAAGCCCATATCGATTTAGGCCGCGAATCAGCGCGCTCCGCGCCTATTTGCGTTCATTCGCAGCGAGTGTTTCTTTTTCTACTTCATTGACCAGATTTTGTATATACCGGCGCCGGTTCAGAATTCGCCGGATGGACGCCAGGACGTCACTCTCTCGCGAGGCGTCGAAACGCTCAAACTCGGACTGCAATTCGCGATCGATATCGCCGAGCATGGTTTTGAACCTTTCGCCGGCGGCCTCCAGTTGGTCGCGCGCGGATTCATCGCCGCCGCGGATCTCTTCGAGAGCCATGTTCAGCTCGAAGACCTCTTCAAGCAGTTCCGGCGGAACGTCTTTGGAACGCTGCTCGCCGATATCGAAGCCATGGCGTTTAAGGACGTATTCCGCGCGTTTGACGGGGTCGCGCAACGTCCGGTATCCGTCATTGAGCAGCGCAGACGCATCCACCGCGTTTTGCCGTTCCTGCTCGCTCTTGCGGACGTACAGATCCGGGTGCAGCTTGCGGCTCAGTTCGTAAAACCGGCGCTGCAATTCTCCGGCATCGAGCGAGAGTTGCTCCTCCATTCCGAACAACTCAAAAAAATCGGCCGCCGGGGCGCGAAGCGCGCCGCAATGAGAGCAAAAAAGTTCATATCCCGCGCGGCCACACTGCCAGCACGTCGATTTAGAGTTCATGGCAGAGCCGGCAGTCTAAGCCGAAAATGACGTCCCGCATCCGCAGCTCTTTTTCGCGTGCGGGTTCTGAAATTCGAATCCCGAGTAGATCAGGGAATCCTTCCAGTCGA